>Ga0351864_10182_pt1 | contig 29138 bp, 17 predicted proteins | sample TotcelHFGM3001L9_FD_206758 | JGI IMG/M metagenome (GOLD analysis project Ga0351864, IMG submission 206758) | Enriched cells from coal bed in the Powder River Basin, Montana, United States - Total cells FGM rep2 HSBNCT.FGM.300.1.L9 ... | reverse complement strand
GCCAAGGCCGTGCATGCCGTGGGATTTCCGTGGTCGCCGCCCCAGCCGCCTTTGTTGTCGTCGGTGGGATAGGGGGGCCGGCCGGAGTTGTGCGCGGAGAAGAGAAATTTTCCGGTGATCGGCTGATGGATGATGCCCTTGCAAACGTAGTTGCCGGCCGTCAGCGGCTGGCCCTGGTCGTCCAGGCCGTCCCACCGTTCGACGTTGGGCCCGGCTCGTCGATCACCTTGAGCTACCAGAATGCGGCGCACCAGCTTGTCGCGATCGACCAGCTGCAGCGTGATCTGGCCGTCCGTGGGCAAGTCATACGCGAAGGTCAGCGGCAACGGCCGCTCCGCCGGCACGCCCGCCTCGACCAGTTTCTGGGCCACGTTGCCGTGTTCGGAGAAGAAAATCCTGCCCCAGCACGCCGTGCTTTGGAACACGAAGCCCGGGCCGGACATGACGTCGTAAGCCCAAGCCGCACCGCCGCCCGTCTTGAGCCCGTCGGCCTGGCCCCAGTTAAACTGGACCGTGCCGGCCACGGCGTCGCCGGCCTTCAGCGGCGTCGCGGCGCCCAGCGTAGCCCAGGGAACGCGGTATTCGAACGTGTAGCCGAGGCCGTCCGCGGCGGGCGCGTACTTCGCCTGAAACTCGCCGCCGGAAACCACGCCGAACGGTGCCCACTGGGGCCGAGGCGTGCGATAGGTCATGCCCTGTTGGATATTCAGGCATGGTTCGTCGCGGTCGGTGAAATACCACAGTGTCAGATGCTGGATGTCGTCGCGCGTGTCCACTTTGTCGTTCGGTCCGCCATGCCCCGCCCGGTAATCGAAGGACGACTCGCGGATCGGATACGGCTGAGACGGATCGATCGTCAAGCGGAACTGACACGAGTCGGCATCCCAGCCGCGACCGCCGTTGACCCGCGGATCCTGCCGGTTCATCATCGGCGACGGATCGCGGACGACGCCGGACAAATACAGAGCCTCGCGGTCGTACATCAGGGCGAACTTGGCGCTTTGCATCTCCTTCGTTTCGGAGACGACGAACATCTCGATTTGGCCGGACAGATCCCACTCGTCGAGCCGGCCGTCAACGACGACCGCGTCGGGGGCCGGGACGGCGTACAGCTGCTTGTGTCGGCCCAGTCCGGTTTCCGCCGTCGCGACCGCGGCGATCGGGCAGACCGCGGCTGCGGCGATCGCCGCAGCCCATACGATACGTCGGCATCTTGGATTGATCGCAGGCATGAAAAAACTCCTTGGGGATGGGGATCGCGAGGGTCGATGCGTCACGGAGAGAAATCAAACTGCTTCTGCACGAGCCGCCGTGAGAGCGTGTCGGCCGCACAGGCGTAGTGCCGAGCGCACTCGTCCTCGCGGCCGCGGATCACGCGGCGACCGCGCAGAGCTCCATAGCCCGCCGTGATCGCCGTCCAATTGCCGCTGTGCTGGTCGCCGTCACAGCATATCACAACCCAATCGTGCGTGGCACCCAGTTCATGAGCCCGCGCGGTGTTGGAGTACAACACGGTGTAGTGGCGGCTTTGACGCTCGGTGTGCAGCACAGGCAGCCAGGCCTCGTTGGTGGGATTGAAGCGGCGTGGCGCGACGCGCGGCAGCTTGCCCTGCTTGGCCAGCCGGCGGTACTCGGCATCGACGTCCAACAGTTCCCCGACCGGCGGAGCGTCATCGGATTCGGGTGCCTGCCGCAGCGGCGCGGGACGTGGGGAGGCGGTTTGGCGAAACCGGCCCGCCAGCGTTTCACACACCGCTTGTATTCGCTTGCCGCCCATCCCGCGGACGCGGGCCAAACGCCCGTCCTGGGCCGCCGCCGACAATTCCGACAAGGTTTCGATTCCCAACTCGTCGTGGATTCGCTGCGCCAGCTTGGGCCCGATATCCGCCACCGTGGTGAACAGACGCTCGGGCGCGTTTTCGCCGCGCAGACGCTCCAGCATGGGCAAGCGGCCGCTGTGCGCCAGATGCGCCAGCGTATGGGCCAGCGACCGGCCGATGCCGGGCAGCTGCATCAGGCCATCGACCCCGCCCGAGTCCGCCAACACGACGACGGCCGCGTCAAGGTTGCGGATCGACTGGGCCGCATTCCGGTACGCACGAACGCGAAACGGGTTCGCCCCGTGGCCTTCGAGCAGATCGGCGACTTCGTCCAATTGCGCGGCGATCTGCCCGTTGCTCAGCGTCCGGTTCTGCACCGTTTTTGCTTCCGTCGGCGGATCCATCGGTCCGTCCCTCCCATCCTTGAGGTTAGCAACCGGCGTCAGAAATTGTCAAACGGCTCCGGGCTCACAACCGGGACCTCAGTCCATGCCGCACGTTCCGTTCACGCGAATTCGCAACCTTCTTCGTCAAGCATTGATGCAAGATTGCTTGCGTATCGAAAAGCGGACGTGATTACAGTCAGCAGCACACACGTCCCCAAGATTATCTCTGGGTGCCAATCCGGGGCGGTCTTGCCGGACTGCTCGCTCGAAATCAAGATTAAAGACCCCAACAGCAACAAAGATCCGACCATCGCAGGGCCTATAGGTGGCGCGACTTCCCCCGCTGGAGGCTAGCGGCCATTAGTATATACCAAGCAGCACGCATGTATCACCGTGCGGGACCTGCTGGCAGGAAGGGGATTTCCACGACGCCTACCGAGCGACAAGGCAGACACGCCGTGACCGCATGGCTGGCGACGCCGATTCTTTCTTCTCGGATCTCTGCCGGGGCCAGCGTTTCCGAGCCCGCGGGCGCGTTATTCAAACGGCCTTCCAATACGTGAAGCGTCCCCTCCACGCCGGCGCTTCGGCCGAGAGCGGAGAAGTCGACCTGCAGCGTCAACGCTTTCTCGAAATGCCGATTGATCGCGTGCAGGTACAGCCTGGTCTCATCCCGCGTCGCCAGAATGTCCAGGTAGGCGGCCTGACGCGCGGGCCCGATTCCCGCCATGCGGTAGGGCTGTTCATAGCACGGCATGTTCGATACGTCGAGCTGCAAACGTTGGCTGCCGTGGTGCCGGGAGTACAGCATGGTGACTTGACCGCTGGGCAGCATGAAGGGCGGCGTCTTGCCGTTTCGATCGCACCACACCGCGTGGATCTTCCATCCGTCACCGATCAACATGGACTGGGTCGCCAGTTCCACCACGTCGCCTTGTCGCATGATCGCATGCAGGATTCCCGCCGCCCCAACTCCGCGCGCAAACAGCGAGTCGAACGCCACGTGATCGCGCAGGGACGGCCCCCACCAGCCGTTCCAATTCCATTCCGTCATAGCCACCTTGTACCCCAGATCGCGGGCCTGGTTGAGTTCCGCACGGTGAAAGCACGATTGCCCGTCCGGTCCAATGTCGGGCAGCGTCACCCAGGTGTACCAGATGTCAGCCGAGGTCAGCTGGGCGGTGTCGACGGGGCGATCGCCGCGCCGCACTTCTTTGATCTGCCACGGCTGGTAGTGATGGACGGCGAAGTAGTTGATTCGGTCGCCGAATTGACGGTGTACGCGGCGGGCCAGCTCGGTAGGCTGACCGTCGACAATCACGCGGATGGTCGGATCGACTTGGCGGATGGCATCAATGTACGCAACCAACGCGACCAGGTACTGGTCCTCACTCGCTTTGTTCGCAAAGGCCCAAGTCTCGTTGCCGATTTGGAAGTACTTCACGCCGTACGGCTGGGGATGGCCGTTCACGGCGCGCAGGCGCGGCCAGGGGGCGAGTTCCTGCGGCAAGTCGGCTTCGACGCGAGCGTTGCAGTAGGCCGCCAGTTGGGCCGCATGACGCGCAGCTCGACCAACGCCGTCTTGGGCCAGCAAGGCGTCGCGGAAGTTAACGACCAGCAGCGGCTCCATCTTCAGGTCCTCGCACAGCCGCAGGAACTCGTCGTAGCCGAAGTAGTTGGTGACCTGATTTCCCGTGTGGCCCTTGGTCAGCGGCCGATCACCCATCCTTGCCGGAACGTGGTCGATCATGTCGAGCCAATCGATGTAATCGACATCGGTTCCACCCGGAAATCGCACGATCGGGATTTGCATCTGGCGGATCAGTTCTTTGGCCTCAGGGCGAAGCTCGTGCGTACCGGGAATCACGGCGGTTTCCGATCCGATCTCGCTGCCCCAACTGGCCTTCTCCATAAACTGGCCGAACAGCCGGGCATCGATCCGATGCAGCACTCGTGCATGCACCTTCACGTGAATCGGGTCAGCGGGCGATCCGGCCATGGTGGACGACGCTGCGAGGAGTGTCAGTCCCCCAAGAAGCCAAAAGCGAAACGGGAGAAGTCGTCCGGTGGCGCATTTCATGGGAGTGTCCCCTGCTCCTGGCGTTCGGCGGGCCGCAAACTACGGCGATGACGGGGGCGCGAACAGCCACGCTTTCGCGATGCTGTCGTCCCGTAGGTGCTGCCAGTACTTGTCCACGAAGATGTTTAGCGACTTTGCCGCCGGATGCACACCGTCGGTGAAGTAGCTTCGGTCCCAGGTGTTGTCCCAGATGTACGGGCCCCAGGTCAGCCAGGGCAAGTGGCGATCTGGGCCTTCGAACCGCGTGGATGCCTCGCCACGGAGTTGGCTTTCGATCAGCCACTTCAAGGCAAACGCTTCCTGGTACACGTGCGGCTCGAAGCCCGTAAAGTGCCGAAATCCGTCGCAGGTCAGGTAGGCGATCTTCAGGTTTGGAAAGCGTTCGACGCAGTGAGCCAAGACCTTGTCGAGATCGCGCTGCATGTTCTGCATCACCTCGGGAAACGGCCGCGGCGGTCGGCGGCCGGGATTGCCCGCGCCGTGATAGGTGGTGTGCAGAAACAGCACCTGGACCTGCTGCCCGGAACGGCCCGGCCGGTCCAACAGCGACTGGGCACGGTCCCAGACGCCGCCGCGCAAGGCCACGATCTCCGGCAACTGCTGGCCACCCACAGCGGCGTTGATCAGCTCGAAGCGCGGGTGAAGCTTCTCGCGCTGCTGGGCCAAGTGTCTTTGCAGCGCCCCGAAGTACATCGAGCAATTCGAGTGTCCCAGGACAAGTCCCAGGATGCGCCCGTTCTGCTCGTCCACAGCACCGTCGACGTCCAGCGGCCGGATCGTGGCCGCGACCCGCTCGCCGGCCTGGCGATGGATTGCCGGCATCTCGTTCTTGCCGCCGGGATACAGGCCCGTCTCAAACTCGTCCCGGTATCGTTTTCCTTCCGTGAACGGTTGCAGCGTGGCCGGATCGAAAGTCCATGGTTCCATCTTCGCGCCCTCCTCGCGTTGCGTCGCTCCGAAGCATACTACACGCCCGTCGCGCAGCGTGACCAGCACCTGGCCTTGACGATCGATGGCCAGGCCCCAGGCGACGGGACCGGCGGGTAACGCGTGCTTCCACAGCGGCTGTCCGTTGCGGATGTCCAGGGCAGCGATGCCGTACGTTTCTTTCGCCGTACCGTCCGGTTGAGCAAATTCGCGATTGGTTCCGGCGACCACGATGGCGTTCTCGGCCAGTGCGACCGCCGCGTTCTCCTGAAACGGCTTACCGATCCATACCTGCTTCGGAGCACCGCCGTCCCGTTGGCCGGGAAGCGCCAAGCCCAGTGCGTTCTGGAGCACCATGCAGACGGTTGGCCCGGCTGGCAGTTCCGCGTAGTCCATGTAGTGCTTGTCCTCGGCCCGCGTGTACAGCGGCGTCCAATTGGCAACCGCTACCGAACCATCGTTGCGGGCGAACAGGTCGTGGCCGCGCGGGCCTCGGCGGTCGGTACCCGCGGCCGTTGCACGGTGCGTCTGAAAACTGCCGTCCTTCAGGTCGTAGGAGACCAGGGGCGTCCGATTTCCGCCGGCCAGGTACAGCCGGCCACCGATTGACAGCAGGTCGCCTTGCACGCTGGCACCGGCGCCCTGCCCACCGGCCGTGTTGCCTGACGTGTTGTTCTGCCAGCGGATTTTTCCGGTGGCGGCCTCCAAGGCGTAGACGTGCGTGCCGTCGTAGTTAGCGATGCCCGCCGCAGTGTAGGCGACGCCCTGCTCGACCAGCACGCCACTGGCCACAGGCCAGGTCGAGCTGAGGGAACCGTAGACCGGAATCTTTCGCTCGACGGGGGCTGCGCGAAAACGCCACAACAAGCGACCGCTGGCGGCCTCGAAGGCATACACCCAGCCGTCGGCCGAGCCCACGATTGCCCGTCCGGCTTCCACGGTCGGTGGAACGCGGATCGCCCCGCCCGTGGTTGCCTTCCATCGAGGCTTCCCGTCCATGGCGTCCAGGGCCCGGACGACGCCGTCGGAACCGCCGACGAAGACCAAGCCGTCAACCGCCACCGGGGCCGAGCAGGTGTGAAGTGCTTCGGGCCTGTATTGCCAGCGTGGCGCCGCCGACAGCGGGACGGCCTTGGTGGAACGCGAACCGCGCGCGTTGTCGCGGCGATAAGTCGGCCAATCGTCGGCAGTCTGTTCCAGCCGGGTCATGTTGACCGAATCCGGAGCCGTCGCCTGGAGCCTCTCGGCTTCGGTGGCGCGCAGGGAGTAATCGAAGTCACCAGCGGGCCCCACGCAGACGATGCCGATCAGGGACAGATTGCACCCGCACATCCACGGGCCCCAGTACAGTTGCCCACCGGCGACGACTACTCCGTCGTGACAGGCCGGACGCATCGGCGAAATCGGCAATAGCTTGTCGGTGGCCGTCTCCCAGGAGAATGTCCCGTCGCCACCGCCCCTGACAAAAATCCGGTCCACGCTGCCGGTGGCGCGCGTACAGCCCGCGCGATTGGGCAGCGAGCCCAGCACTTCACCCGTCAGCGGATTGAACTTCTGGCTGGGCTGGTTAGCGCCGAGGGCGTACAAAGTGTTGTCGCGGAGCACGAGCTGAAACGCGCCTTGGGGATATTGCCACAGCAGTTTTCCGTCCTTGGCCGAGACGGCGACGAGTTTCGTCCTGGTCGGACCCGCGAAGTAAATCGCGTCCTCGCTGCACTTTGTATAGGCGCTGGTGGCGAAGCCCGTTGCGGGGAATTGGGCCGGATGATGTTCGCCGATGGCGTCCAGTACGGCGGGCTCGCCGGTTTTCCAAACCGTCTCACCGGTCTTCGTGTTCAGACATCCCAGAAACGTGCGATGGCTGTAGAAGTAGAGCCGCTCGCCCTTCAGGCACATCGCACGCGTGTCCAAAGGCTCGGTTTCTCGATGTTGCCACAGCACCTTCTTGCTGGCCGGATCGATGGCCAGAATCGTGCGGCCAAAACCCCAGGCATATTGCTCGATCTTCCACCACGGCCAACCGGCGCCGCGAAAGCCGGGCCCTTTCAGCGCGTCGCCGGGCGGTTCCTTCTCGCCGACCAATGCGTACAGCACGCCAGCGTCCAGCGCCATCCATTTCCAGACGGGGCCGTCGCTCAGCTCGTCCGGCACCTTGAACTCGTCTTTCAGCTCGCCTGTCGCCGCGTCGAGCAGTTTGCAGGAGGTGGCATCGGCCAGATAGAGCGTGTCCGGCGTGGCGATGATCGTGTTGCGGTGAATCATGAAATCCGGGTCGAGCGGCCGTTGCCACAGCAGCGTGCCGTTGTAGGCATTGAAGGCCATCAGCGTGTTCAGCACCGGCCACTGCGGCCGCAGGAACGCACGGCTGCCGAAGGCTTTGAACATCCGCCCGCCCGAGATGACGGTCACCTCCGGCATGGGGCCGTAGTACGGCTCGGCCAGGAACTGCGTCAGGTATGGCGCCTGGGCGATCTGATCGGTGGATTGCGGATTGTTGTCCGGACCGTGGTACGGATGGCTCCATTCGTCTGCGCCCTGAGGCAGCGGTTTGGTGACGGTTTCCTGGCCCAGCAGTCCCTTCCCGCCGGGCCGCAAGACCCGCAGAACTTCCGCCTCGGGAATATGCCCCGAAGCGTCGCCGAGCTGGACAACCACGTCAGCGAGGTTGTCCGCCAGATGCAATCGGGCCCTGCTGCCCTGTTCCACATAGACGCGCCGGTTCAGCAGCCCGGCCGCCTCGGCGGCGCGACGAGCGGCAACGAGCTCATCGGCATCGTCGAGTTGCACATACACCGTTAACTCGCTGGCCCGCGCCAACGCGATCGCCTGACGCGCCTCGCGATCGCCCACCACAGCACAGATTCCCCGTGGCGAATCGAGTTGCCGGAGGATGGACTGGGGCCCGGCGTCAGCGCCTGCGGCGAGCCACGGCCAACGTGGCTCCACTCACGGCAGCCACTTGCAGCAATTCGCGGCGGTTCAGCATGGCCGCTTGCTCCGGGGCAAGAAGAAGGGATCCGACAACACGCCTGCCACGCGTATTGTACCGCGGCGGGGCCGCAATCACTACAAGGCTGCAGTCAACTACTTGGTCGGCATGATGTCGCGGGCCGTTTCGGCGGACCGGGTGCCGTCGATCACCACGATCTCGGCCGGCTGGTCCGACTCGACCGACTGGCCGCGGAATGCCGCCTTGCCGCCCAACGGCAGGCTGAGGCTGAAATTCCCGTCTTCGGTCACCTTCACGACGAGGGCCGCCGCCTTCGCGTGGATGCCGTCGGCGTTGATTTGCTGCTCCTGCGCGGCGAGCAGTACGTAGTGCGTCTCGCCCTTCCACGTGACCTTGGCCCCCTGCGGCCCGGTCCAGGGTTGGATGATCGGCTGGGGCTCATCCGGCTTCCGCGGGAAGAGCGTGACGAAGAAGCCCTGTCCCTTCTGCCCCTCAACGCGGCAGAGCGCATAGGTCTCACTGAACGGTTTCCCATACCTCTCCCGATGCCGCGCGCCCACGGCTCCTTCGCACTGGGTGTTGGTGAATGCGTCCTGGTACAGAGTCGCCTGGGCGGGGGCGAGGACGCGCAGGTCCGTGTCCAGCCCGAGGCCGCCCTGGAACGTCGCCTGCCGGTCGCCGAGGGTCACGCCGTCGGCCAGCGCCCAATAGTTGAAACTTGGCGTGCGCCCGGCCCAGCCCCCTAAATCGTCGCGGATGATGAGGTAGTTCATCCCGGCCGCCGTGGGGGCCTGGACAGCAAGCAGGCGACGGGTCCAGGTGAAGGGCGCGTCGAGTCGCTTGGCCGGCGGCCAGGCTTGCGACGCGATGGCGATGGCGTAGTCCGCGGCGCGCGTGGGCATCTCCACCAGGGCCTTGATGTGTACGGTCCCTTCGAGCAACGCCGCGCCGGAGCACTCGGTCGCTCGCGTCACCACGCCGCGGGTGTCGGTGATCTTCTGCCCTTCCTTGTCCCAGCCGATCTCGTAATGCAACGCCGGGGTCCGGCCGCCGAGATCCACATAGGGTTGGCCGTTGTCGTGGTACCAGTTGCCCGGCTGATCCTTGCCGGGATCCTTCGCCCCGCCGCGGCGGACGTCCCAGGCGATCGTGTTGTGCGAGAGGGCCGTGCAGGTCATCGGCTCGTACAGGCTGCCGTTGAAGACGCTCAACGGCACGCCCTTGTCGTGCCAGTGGAAAGCGAACTGGTCGGTGTTGGCGTGGTCGATCATGAAGTTGCCGCCGACGAAGGCCAGGTAGGATTCCTCCGGCGTGCTCAGGGCGCGGCGACGCAGGAAGGCGCCAAAGCCGGGATAGACCTCGGAGACGAGCCGCAACGGTCGCTCGGGCACCGTCGTGTCGATGATCCGTTCGTCGGGAATGCCCATGCCGCCGCTCAGGTCGCTGCCGCCTTCCCGCCACATCCGCATGAGCTGTCCGGCGAGGTCCGGATCGCTGACGCGGAAAAGGGTCCCGAGAATACCGGGGAACGGCGAACTGCCGGTGCGGGTGTCGCCCTCGTTGAGCAGGACGCGGATGCCCCAGCGCGGGTCGATCGGTGTCATGAGCTGCATGTAGTAGCGGGCAAAGCTCTTGAGGACCGGCTCTTGCGAGACGTCGCGGAACTGGCCGCTGTTGGCCAGGATGATCCAGGAGTAGAAACTGGTCGAGGAGGCGCCGATATAGTGCGGACAACTCACCGCCACGCCGTCGTCGCTGTATTCGGTCTTGAGGAGCATGTTGAAGTAGCGCCCGGCATCCTTCAGCCACGGGCCGGTCATCGGGTGGTCGCCCAGCGCGGAGGCCATGACCACCAGCCCGCCCCACCGGCCGACCGGCATGTTCATCGAGCCCCACCCGTAGTTGCTCTGCTTGTCGCTCCAGGCATCCTTGCTGGTCAGGCAGTAGGTGAGGATGGCGAGTTTCTTCTGCAAGGCCGCCTTCTTCTCCGGCGTGCAGAACTCGCTGCCGCCCAGCGTGTCGAGTCCGTTGGCGACGATGATGCCATGCCAGTAGCCGAGCATCCAGCCCGGATAACCGACGGTGTTGTCCATCCCGGACTTGAGATACCCATCGAGCATCCGGTCGGCCTGCGACATTGCGGCCGCGTAGGCCCTGTCGAACTCGGCCTGACTCTTCAACCCTGCGGGGGGCGCCGTTCTCGTTCCGGGCTTGACGAACAGTCGCGGGTACCGGCTCTTGCTGTCCCAGGTCGTAACCCAGTTGCGCGTGATGTCCAGCCCCAGGCAGCGCTGGACGCGTTCGGCGTCAAGTGCGGTGGGCGAGGTGCCGACCGGGGCCAGCATTTCCTGACGGGTCGAGGTGCGGATGGACCAGCAGCGCCGCCCCAAACCGATCGGGCACTCGACGTCGACTTGCCTGCCGCTCTGGCGCGAGACGACCCGCAAATCGTTGACGCCGGTGCGCAGCGTGATGCCCTCGGGCACGGGCAGGATATTGGGATTGCGCCAGTTGCGGGCCGAGTGCGGGTAGACCGCGACAGCGTCCGCTCCACCCTCCTGTCCGGCGCTGGTCAGATACCAGAGCGCGCTGTCCGGCCGCCACTGCGAATGGGCGCCCAAGTACTTTTCCAGACGGCGATCGGCTTGGTGCGCCAACGCATAGGTGTCGACTCCCGTCGCATGATTCCGGCCACCGGTCGGACCTTTCGCCGCATCGGTTGAGGCCCCGCCGGTGTAGGCGATTTCCGCCGGTGCATAGCCGTCACCATCCAGGCGGAAGACCCAGACGTTCGGGTGCGTCTCCGTGAGGCCGTCCTTGTCGCCGTACCAGCTCCACCATTCCCAGGCCAGTTCATCACGGTCGTCCTTGTACTGTTTGAAACGGTACTTGTCGGCGGGACCGACGTCGAACTGCTCGTCGAAGTCGATCGAGCGCGAGCCGCTCCACAGCGAGACGGCGACCACGTGCGTCTTGCCGTTGTCGAAGGGAGTCGTGACGCGGGCCGCAAGGCGGACGGGGCCGCGTTCGAGGATTTCGATCTTCGGCGTTCCCGGCTTGGCCGTGGCAGCCGTGTAGGACGCCCCACGAGTCCACTGGCCCGAGGGGGTCCGGACGTTGAAGCCGGGCAGTTTGATCGCCGTGAACGCGTTGGCGAGCACGACGCCGTCCTGACCCTCATCCAGCTTCAGGTCGGTGGCGGCAGGCGCGGCGCTGCCAGGCTCCGCGACGATCTTCGTTTCGCCGCCCCTGGCGAGTTGCTTCACGATGAGCAGCACCTGGGCGCCGTCGGCAGTCGTCACGAGCTGTGAAGCGATAGGCTGGCCATCGCGCCGAACGACCAACGCATCGCCCTTCGCGCCCGCCAGTTCCCATACGACCGGTTCGTCGGCCCCGTCGCGGCCGATGTTGTCGCGGATGACCAGCTCGGCGCCGAAGACGTTCGCAGCCAAGCCTGCAAGCAGGCCGGCGAGACATCGTTGCACTGATCTACGCATGATCTTCAGTCTCCACGAGATTTCCAGAACGTTGTCCCGACCCAATCTTCGGCACCGATCCCGCGGTACGCAATGACGCACAGCGCTCAACTCCGCCTCCGTCTGCGGCTCGTTGACCGTGCCGCCGCTCGCGTCGTCCCGCAACCAAGCTCGCACCATCATCGGCCGCCCTGGCGGCCACGGCCTCAGACCACTATCGGGCACGTGACGGCGCAGTCATCGAGAGCGAGATTCCGGGCCGTCTCTCGTCATATCTGGGATCAAGTGGACGGCCCGAAGATCGAATAACCCGCCCCGCACGGCACCCAGCGGACGCACGATGACGGGCTGAACGCCTGCCTGGAGCTCGATCTCGCCGAAGCCCTGTTCGCGTTGATCGTACCACGAGCCGGTGCCAGGAACCCTGCCCGTCAGCCGCGACGAGCCGATGGTCAGCTCAAACTCGTTGCTCGCGGCGTCGTCGGCGCAGGCGAAGTTGAGCACGACGCGGTAACGGCCTGCGTGTTTGACGTCCGCACGCCAAGCCGCCTGATCGTCCTCATGCGTCCACCAGCCCAGGATGCCGGCGTCGGCCGCCAGCTTGAGCGAAGGGCCGCTGATCGTCGCGGTGTCAGCCGTCAGACGCAACGACCCGTCCGCGCGAATTTGAATTGGGCCGGCCGGCTCTGCTGGAATCAACGGGAGGACCAAATGCGATGGACGCCCTGCATCGTGGAAGATGGTCTGCGTTGCCGTCTTGATCTCGGCGCTCGTGCCCAGTGGCAGGCCCGTGTTTTGGTTCCGGGCGTAGCGCGGGAAATTACTGCTGGAAATTTCCAGGCGGATGCGGTGCCCTTTGGCGAACACTTGGCTCGTGTCCCACAGACTGATCGAGTACTGGTAGACTTGGTTGGGCACGACGGGCGTGGGCTGTTCAAGCGACTCACGAAACGTCACGCCGCGAATTCCTTCGCAGATGTGGATCGCGCGACCGTCCGGGTGCACGTCCGTGAGTGTCGCCGTAAAATCGGTGTCCCTCGCCGTCGACGCGGCGTATAAACGCACTTCGACCGGGCCCGTAACCTCCGTGTCCTCGGCTAGCGGCTCCGTGGTATAGACGAGCACGTCCTCGCGCATCTGGACGGACTGGCGATCCTGCGGGCCCCAGGCTTCGGGGTTGGTCGAAATCTGGCCGCCCAACGTGTAGACCGGATTCGCGGGATCGTAGTCAAAGCGGTCCGCCACTGGATCGGCAGGCAATGTGGTCGTCAGCCGTCCGTCACCGCCGACCGAGTTGGCTTGGCCGCCACTGTGCAGGTAGAACTTGGTGAATCGCGTCCGGGCTAATGGCCACTCGTACTCGTCGCGCCATTTGCCAGCGCCCATCACATAGATCCGCAACGGTGCATCTTTGTCGATCCCGGTCGGCAGTCCATTCAGCCAATAGTCGTACCAACGCAAGTACTCGACTTGGGGCAACTGGTTCGCGCCGTGTACGCCGGGGCCAACGCGCAGCTTTGTCCCACGACGGACGGCCTCATTTCCGCCGTGCTGACGAAAACCTTCGAAGTTGCGGAAGTTCTCGTGGACCAGGTTGTCGTACCAGCCGGTGGAAAAATAGGCCGGTGCTTGAATGCGGTCGTACTTGTCCTTGACGCTGAACGACTTCCAGTGATCGTCGTACCGGGCATGCTGTAGCCAAAGCTTGATCCGCTGGGCCTGTGGGTGGGGAACCTTGTCGGCCGCCGACATCAGCGGCAACTGCAAAAAATGCGGATCGCGGATCGGAATATGGCCTTGCAGTCCCGTGGCCCCGGTGGCGAATAAACCATGGGTGAATACCACGTTGAGCTGCAATACGCCGTCGTTGTATTGATGCCCGAAGAAGCTCTGCTGCCCTTCGACCGGCGCGATGCACTTCAGGTACGGACTAGCCAGCGCGGCGCTCATGGTTTGCGTAAAGGCGTTGTACGACTGGCCGAACATACCCACTTGGCCGGAGCACCACGGCTGCTGACCCACCCACTGCTGGATGTCGAAGCCGTCGCGCGGCTCGTTGACGTAGGGATCCCAGTCGCCCTCCGAACCGCCACGGCCCCGGCTGTTGGCCAGCACACAGACGTAGCCGCGCGGCACAAAGAATTCAGTCTGTGCCGGGCCCGTGACGTAGTAGCTCAACTGCACGAGTGCCGGAAACCGGCCCTCCGCGTCGGGCCGATAAATGTCGGCCGCCAGCGTCACGCCGTCGCGCGTCGGGATGCGGACGTTCTTCTCGACCTTAATCTTTGCCGCAGCAGGCCGCACATCCGGCACGTCTCGGCCCGCCTGCTTGGCCAATTCAAAGACAGTATCGAGTACCACTTCTTGGACTTCCGGTGCAAAGAAGCCCGCGTTGCGGCCAAGGTTCTGACCCCAGATCCAGAGCGTGATGCCAATCGCCTCGTGGCCGCCTTCACGCACCACCTGGGCCGTCGGAAGATAACCGAAACAATCGTTGTTGAAGCCGGCGACCCAGAGATTGTCCGGGCCGATCGCCTGTCCGACGAGCGATACGTAATCCGCCATCGGCTCGGCCGGCAAGGCGGCCAGGGTCAACGCCCCGCCGAACTGCCACACTGCCAGCGGCGCGCGATAACTGCGCGGCAGAGCCTCACTTTGGTCGAGCACGCCGAGTATGTGCCGGGCCATCACCGCCTCGGCCGACGGGAGCTTTGCACGCTCTTCGAGCTGCGCCCGCGATAGGGCCTGCAGCGGCAACTCGGCTTCGCGGAACGTTGTGTTCAGGTCGCCCTGAATCGAATGCAGTTCGGCCTGCAGGACCCGGCACACCTCGCCTCCGAGAGTCGCGCCGTGCAGCCGGGCGATGTCCATCGACCCGCGCGGATGCGGGTTGGCGTCGGCACCGCAGCCGCTCATGAACATGGCTTGCGCCCCCGGATGCTGCCGTTCGATGTGTTCCTGAGCGAACCCAGCATAGTCGCCCGCGATCACGTTGTCGCGACCGGTCAGCGAGGTGTTGTGGCACGCACAGCCAAACAGCACGCCGCGCAACTTGCCGCCGGGTGTGTCCACGCGCAGCACCGGGACCGAGCGATCGGCTGGTCCCGCTGGGTTCTCGCTCATGACGATTCGTCCACGGTGCGGCAGCCGGCGGTTCATCGGGAAATCAACTCGGCCGGCACCCCACGACAACCGTGCTGGCTCCAAACGCGCGAGCGCGTCGCCCACAAGCTCGACCAGGTGGTCTTGCAGCCAGCGCGTATACGCGACCGTCTCGTGGACGTCGTCCGCAGTCATCGGCGCGTGGGCCACGGGGTTCGCTTGGCTCCACGGATCGAGGCTGACCAGCGGGCCGGTGTGCGTATGCGACGCGTTGAATAGCAGTTGTTTTCGCTGCAATCCGGTCTGGTCTTCGATTCGGCGGCAGACTTCGTCAGTCACCACCGCGGCCTGAAACCCGACCAAATCCGCCGTGACGATGACCGCCCGCTCGCCGCGGCGGTCCTCGATAGCCAACGCCTTGGCATAGATGTCGGCGGCGACCGATTCGAACGGCGTTGTCCGGTCGCCATATCCCAGCAGCACGACCGGCCGCTGCGGAGTGATCTTCGCCCTCGTGAATCCGACCTTCCATCCGGTCCCTTCCGCGCATTCGCCCGCGGCGACCCAGGCGACCAGGACCAGCATCGCCAGACCGCACGCGCCCCGCGGCACAAGACGGCGAGTTCGCCAACCGATCCCCTTGCGTAGGTTTCCCATGACGTAGCTTCGTTCCTGTGGGCTTCGCTTGTGCTAGAGAAAGCCACGGTAAGCACTGTACACGATGTGGCCTGGGAAGTACAGCCTCGCGATGCGGCAGCAGCTGGCTCCTTGAGTCTCTTCAGCGCCGAGCGATGCGCGATGACGCCTGGGGCCGTCATATTCAGCGACATGGCAATGTCGATTCCACGTGTTCACCAGTCACATCCGCCGGAACCCGGCGGGCCACTGTGTGTTCCTCCACGAGCTTGCGGATCCAGCAACTCAGGCACAGGCACCGCTCCTCGCGACCACAGGTGCCGGCGATGTCCTGGTAGGGCAGAGGCTGGATGGCCGAATGCACCAGCTCGTGCATCTTCTGATACTCGGGATCGTCCTGGCTCTTCCAGCCACCTTGCTCGATTTGGCCCCAGCCGCCCGCCTCGATCGCCAGCGGCGCTTTCAGAATCCGGCTTTCGTCCGGCAGCGCGGCGTTGACCAGCGCGGCGAACGGTTGCCCGGCCAATCCGTCGCCGAATCGTTGGCGGATGTGTGCCCGCAGTGCCTGTTCGCCGTCCGGATCCGGCCGCCGCCACTCGTCTTTGTTCCACGAATACGTGCCGTACAGCGGAGCGTTCAAATCCAGCCAGTCGATAATGCGCTGGCGGCTTTCCGGGTCGAGTTTGGCGCCCTCGTGGCCCTCCAGCAACAGCCGGGCCAGCCTGCCGCCGTGGGCGAAATAGTCCTTCGGGCGGCTGTACCAGGTTTCGCCGCCGTATTGGGCGATCTTCACCAGCCGGTTGTCTCGCATCAGGCTGGCGTAGGCCGTGCTGGGCAGCAGCCGGTGGTAGGTGGCGGCGACGTTCTGCTCGGTCGCGTCGATCGTGCCGAGCAGGTTGATATCACCTGCCGTTTCCTTCAAGCCGTGGCAGTCCGGGCAGTAGCGGTCGAGCACCGGCTGGACGGTTTTGGCGAAACTGAGGCCGCCCGGATAGCGCGGGCCGGCGGGCGGTTCCAGTTGCAGAATCTCTTGCGGCAGGCCGGGCACGCGATCGAAGACCGGGCCCGACTTGCGGTGCTCGTGGCAACCGACGCAGCCGGCCACCTCGCCCGGCTGCAAATGGGTGAACGTCCGCATGGTCATCACCGCCATGCCGTCTTGGTCCAGGGCCTGGAATTGCAGCGGCACGCCCGCCGGCGCCTCGAACGCCACCGAGCCGTTGTCGTCGATGGGTACGGTTCCGAGGACCCGCTTGAGCACCTCGAACCGGACAGCACTGGAATAGGGCACTCGCTGGGTCGGTTGCGGGATCAGCTCGTTGACGCGGAGCCGCCGGATCGTGCCGCGGGGGATGTCTTGCGAGCTGCGATAGACGTCCTGCAGGTAGAAGACGCCCGTCGCTTGGCGTTCGCTGCCGGCCACCAGCGAGGGCAGCGCGGGCGGCATCGGACGCGGCCGGACGGGCAGCGGCTCGAAACAGGAGATCTCGGGATCGCGGTAGATCAATTCCCGCCCGCCCAGCGTATCGACCAGATAAATTCCATACGCATTATGCCGCGGCACGCTGGCCATCGACCCGGGGTACGGATCGGGGCAGAACTCGGCCAGGAACAGGTCCTCGCTCAAAGGATACGGGCTGCCGAAACTGACCGGCGAATCGCCTTCCGATTCCGGAAACTTGGCCTCCGGCGTCAGCCGCGTGATCGCCGCCAGTCCGTCCTGGGCGATCATGCGGTCGATCAGGATCAACGCGCCGGCGTGAATCGTGTGATGCCCGGCCGTGGTCGCGACGATCTTGTGCGAGCCGGGAATGGGGCGCGTCTGGCAGATCCGGCAGGGATTCGGGGTGTAGTTCCCGAAGTAGTGACCGGCAGCCGTGCCGTCTGGCCGAATGGTCCAGAGGCCGAGCGTCGGGATCACCGGCCGGTTGATATAGTCCCATCGCGTCCAGAGGATCTGCCCGTCGGGCAGCACCACGGGGTCCCATTCGTTGGCCTCGCCGAACGAAAGCTGGCGGATGTTCGACCCGTCCGCGTCGCAACGATAGAGGAGATACGTGGGGCAATAGCGGTCGCCGTTGTGGCACCGCACGCCTCCCTGGTTGCGAGTCGAGATGAACGCGATTCCGCCGTCGGGCAAGTAACAGGGATCGTAGTCCTCGCACAGCACGGTCATACGGCCGCCGTTGGTCCCCGCGTAGCCGGATTCGTGAGAATTCGGGTTTTCGGGCCGCTCGCTCGAAGTCTCACGACTTCGGCTACGATAGCACGGATCGTCGTCCCGGCCGGTGATCTGCCGCAGGCCCGTGCCGTCGGCACGGATCTCGTACAGAAAGAACTGCCACTGGTCCCGCGGAGGCTTGTGATCGGCATAAGCAAACACAATCCGCGTGCCGTCGAACGACACGTCGGCATGCATCGCGCAGCCCGGAGGCAGCTGGCCGTCCAGCAAGACAGTCTCTTTCGGACGGTCGCTCTTCCACTGGTCCAAAACGACCAATCCCGGCCCGGTGCCGTTGTGCATGCCATAGTAATTGTCGCCCGGAGCGCTCAGGACGGGCGGCGGCCGCTTGCTGAGCAGGAGCCGGTCGAAATCCAGCGCGGGATGCGAGAAGATGATTCGCCGCCGCAAGTCGACGGCCCGGGCAAAGAGGTCCCGTTCGGCCGACATGGGTGGGGCCTTGACGGTCTGGGAGATGCGGTGTTCGAGCGCCTCCAGTTCAGCGGCCAAGTCCGGCCAGGAAGACTGCCCGGGCCGGGCGGGGCGCGCTTCTTGTTCGAGCGTCTGATGCTTTACGAATTCCAGCGTCTGGCGAGCCAACTCCAATCGCTGTTGGGCATGTTGGCGATAATAGGTAGCGGGTGCCTCATTCCCCGCCGGCGCATACTCGGCCCAAATTCCGTCGCGCCGCTCCAGCTCCATTTCGATCTGCGATTGCCGGTCGCGGAAGTCGCGGGCCACCAGTTCCCATAACGCATCCCGGACCTGCGGATAGTCCGCCGCGACGGCGGCCAACGCGGCTGCGTCCGCCGAGCCGAACGCGGCCGCGAGCGATGCGCGCATCGTCTCGTGCCAGGTATCCTTCCTCACGTAACCGGGCACGGTGCCCGGTGACGCGATGGTCTGGACAGGCGTTTTGTACCCGGACAGGTACAACTGTCTCGGCGGCTCGGCGGCGATCCCCGCCGACCAGCAGGCAGCACACGCGCCCAGTAAGACCAACAACGCTGTGACAGTGTTCGTTCTCATGGTTGCCCAATCTCCTTTACACAACCACCAATCGCACAACTCGGCCTCCGGTTGCAACCAAAGTAGGTCGGGTCTCCGTTCCACACCCGCGTGGTATCGGCCCGCGCGAGCACGTCTGCGGCGTCGGCAACGATGAACAATATACCGCGCTGGGCCCCGTGTTCAATCTCGATTCGATCTACGAACGCCATCAGCACGGCCCTGGCGGCGGGGGCGCGTTCTCGCTGGTCAGCGCTTCGTCCAGCGCGGAGAGCTTGCCCGTGGCCCATGTGCGTAGCTCGAACCGCCTCAGGCAAAAACGGGCGGAATGTCGTCGTTTGCCGCGTCTGTGCGGATGTCGGCGGTTAGCCGGTGCATTCTTCTTGCCCCCTTCGGAAGCCGACGACGATTCTCATCCAACGGGTTATGAACTCGCGCCGTGCATGGACAAAGCCGCCACCGCAGATCGCGAGTCGATCCGAGACGAGAATTTCATCCCTCGAATGTTGTAACCCGAAGGGCGGCGGTATAATGCGCCGAGTGGCCGTACAAATCCGGCCGGATAATCACAAAGTTCGGCGCGACAGGAGGCGTCGTCGTGAGCACGACTGTACGAACCGTTTGGCTCGTGGCAACTGCGTTGGCCGCAGTTTCTTTCGCTGGCGATGCTGCGGACCTCAGCCGCGCTCCGGGCTCCTCTGAGGCGGACGCGAAAACAACGGCGCTCGAAAGGGCCTATCTCTCGAATCGCGAGGCTTTTCGGGAATTCAGCTGTCGCTTTGTTGTCAAGCGAGGCAGGGCTTTCACAACCGAGGATGCCCTTGCTGGGAAGTTATCCGATGTCGTAGTCCGCAACGGGCTTTGGGTTGTCGATGGTGCCCGCCAGCGATACGAACTGATCTGCGAGGACCCAAAGAGCGAAATACTGGTCCCGCCGTCGGCCGGGCTCGCGAAAGACAACCGGCTTGTGTACACCTCCGTGAAGTGCCTCTCAGAGACATTCATCTGCGATGACGTTGTGGGCCTTACGTATGCTCCAAAACATCTGGTGGCCAATATCGGGACCAGTTTGGGTGCGGAGCCGCGCATCACGGTTACCCCGCTGTCTTACGGCATAATGGGGGTCAACGAAACATCCGGGCCGATATTTAGCAGCACGGTTGGATCGGATGTCTTTCGGCGTTACGGAGGCGTGAAAGAAGTAGCTGGAGCACGGCTAGAGGCTCTGCTGGTAGGCAAGTCGAGTTCGTTTTACAAGGAGTTTTCGCTGGATGCTAAGCGTGGGTTTCTTCCGGTCGAGGTGCGGTACTACTCGCGTGATGGGGTCCTAGCGGGACTTGCCGTGGTCACGAAAATCCGGAAATGTCCTAACAATGCCTATTTCCCCGAACGCTCTGTAACTCTCGTAAATCCGGACGCACCCGGTCCGAAGCAAGTATGGGTTATCGAACTCCGGGATCTTACGCTGACACGCCCCGCGGAGGAGGAGTTGGCGATCGAGCTAGTCGAGGGGACGGAGATTGTAGAGCCGCCGACAATGCTGGCACGTGTTCGCTTGTCCAAAACCCAAACCGTGGGCGTGAAGGATCTAGGGCAACTGCTTGACCGTTGTCGCGATGCTCGCCGAGCGGAACTGCAGCGGAGGATTGGCGCCAATCGAGACGAACAATAGCTGCGCCGAGTCGCACACTATTGATCGGGATAGGGGCCCGGATTGCTCCGGGACCCCTCCCACACCACCTAGCATGCGGGTCCGCACTAGGCGGTTCGGCTCTTTGCAGTAAGCTTCGTCCAGATCCCTAACAGACTGGGCAAAGCAAACAAGTTATCGGTTCGCAGTTCGATGTTGCCGTGGTCAAGGCGGTAGCGTTTCCGTGGCAATGTTCGCTCGGACCACGCCTCGATTCTGTTGATCGTCTGCCGGATGACTTCCCGCTGCTGTACCTCATCGGCCGATGCAAGCTCCTGGCGCAGCCCACAGAACAAGCTCGCTGCGGTGTTGATTCGTTCGTCCACGTCCGCGAACAACGCACTACGCGGCGTGCTGGACGCCTTCAGCGCGGCTTCCAGCTGTTCACGTTGGGAGCGTAGCGCCCGGATGGCGTCTTGAACGTCCGGGAGCATATCGGCGTCAACTTCGATCAGCCGCTTCTTGGCCTTCGTCAGCTTGGCGTCCAGGGTGGCCAGCTGGCCTTCCAACTGCATGGCGTCCACCTTGGGATGCTCGGCGTCAACCAGTTCGTGCAACATGCTCCGCAGCCGGGATACGATCTTGGGGTTCATCCAATGTTGCTCGATGGTATCGACCACGCAAGCTAATAGATCGTCCTGCTTGAATGAATTGCGGTCGCAAGACCCTTTGGTAGCGTGCCCGTGGCATCGGTAGTGGACAGTTCCGTCATCGGCAAACCCGGTCATCGCGGATTCGCATTTTCCGCAGCCGACTAGGCCAGAAAAAAGGAACCCGCCCCCGTTTGTGTGCGGTGTCGTGCGGTGCTTTCGCTCGCCCAGACGGAGTTGCACTTGCGCCCAGGTCTCGGCGTCGATGATGGCGGGGTGGTTGCCGGGAATCTCGATGTCAGCCCAGCGATACATGCCGATGTACGTGATGTTGGTCAACTTTTCGCGAACCGTGGTTACAGTCCATCCGTTCTCCGTCAACCCGCTGTAGCCGTCCGCATTCAGCCGTACCGCGATGCTGCGGAGTGAATGCCCGTCGATGTAGTCTTGGAACATGCGACGGACAATCTGAACTTGTAGCGGGTCGCCCAGCTGTAAGCGGCGGTCAACCAGCACGTAACCGAATGGCGTTTTGCTCTGCCATTCGCCCCGCTCAGCAACGGCCCGCTTGCCCCGCTTCACGTCCGCCGATAGTTTGAATCGGTGCTGCGCGTCGCCGTGTTGCTCGATGCTGGCCTTGAGCCACGAGCCGATGTCCTGCCAGTCCTGCCGGCCTTGGGCGACAGTGGCAAGATGAACTCCGGCCCGATCAAGCAGATACCAATAGTGGTTGGCCTCGAGCACGGGGAATCGGGAGAAGCGGTTCGTATGCCAGCACAGCACGGCCTTGAAGTCGTGGCGCTTCTCCAGGTCCGTTATCAACCGCTGGAATTGCTCGCGATCGTCCTTCCACCCGCTGATGCCTTCGTCGATGTACCACCGAATGATCGTGTAGCCGTTGTCGCCGGCCCACTTCTCGATGCTGGCCTTCTGCGCGGGAATGCTGGCGTCAATCTGCTGGTCGCTCGAACAACGGACATACGCGACGGCGGGAATCAAGACTTGCCCGTCATCGTCAGGCTTGGTACGATGCTTGGTAACCATGATGCGAACCTCCTTCTTAGGTTTGCTTGTGGTGATGAGCCGTGTCGGGCGTCCCCACGCCCCACGGCTCGCTTCATTCGTCAGCAACGGTTTCCCAGGCAGCCAAAACGCCCAGTTCTCGGCCGTATGCTCCCAGGTCGATATCGGTCCCAACGATCCCATTCCGGGAAAGGTCCACGACGTAGTAATCGCCCAGATCGCGGTGCCATTGCGAATTGCTCCGGCACGCCTTCAACTGTTGATCCGATTTTGCCAACGCTCGGTTAATCCGTTGAATCGTCGCCCGCTTGCTGACCAATACCTGCTTTGCCATTGTCTTTGCCATTGTCATTTCTCCGCGTAAAGGAATGGAAACGTCACTAGCCAAGAATGTAGCAAATGCAAGCCAATGTGTCAATGAGCGCATGAGCTATTGAGCGTATGGCGTCCGCCGTCCTCAGAATGGCCCATGTATCGTTACAGCCGTCAACCACTTCGGAACACATCCGGAAAACGGCTATAGGACAAGCACCACTACCGCAGCCGTTCGGGGGGCAAATAGCGGGATGGTTCCGATGTACTTGACTGGTTGAATTGTGCGGGTGTAGTGTCGGCTCGATGGGCAGCATCCCGCAACAAATCTTGGAACGTCGGACCAGATGCAACCAGCCGGCCGTCAGACCGTACCTCGATGCTGCCGGGTCGTCGATGCGTGCCGATCGTTCCCGCAAGCACCGCTGATGCGCCAAACGTCTGCTTTACCAGCACGTCAATCCGCTGTAGGTAAAGGTCCATAACCGAATCCCCCATCCCTGAAAAAAACGGCCCTCAGAATGCCCCGTAACGCACGCAACCGGGGCAACACGACTTCCGATACCTACCGTCGTCCGATGCGTCATACGCGAAATCTCGCACGAAATAAAAAAGCCCCCCGCCGCGGACGATATCCGGCGGGGGGCGTGCCGCTGCGGGCGGTGACCGCAGCGGCATGTACCCGGCAACGTGAAGGAGACCAAGCCACCAACGCCGCCGGGTGTTGAATTACTCCGCTTCCCCTTTGCTCATCACGCCCCCACGCGGGTCGATCTGGCAAACCCCAAAATCAAGGTAGCCGCGATATTGCATCCCCAGGGTGTTGAACGGGGCGTCCTGCGCCTCGACCACGGGCGATTCAACGCCGTTCAAGTAGGCGATACCGAACGCCGCAACGTCTGCCGGATCCCCGAATAAATACCACGCCAACAAACTTGCGTTTGCGTACCTGGCGTTGCTCAGATGCGGCACAATCAACGGCTGGTATTTTCGCTCGTGCGGGTTGCCGTCGGTCATCACAACATCGGTAACGCCGGCTACCGCGATGTTCCGTGAAGTGTACAGGCCGTCCGCGGGCGTTTCTAATTCCGGCGGCACCACGAGATACTTCGGGGCTACCATCACAGGAGCGCCGTCGGTATCGACCTGCCGGCGCAACAGGGTGACCGCTGCGGTAAGCGAATCAATCGCCAACGCGGTATCAACGCCCTCTTGGTAGTTGCCTTCCGCTTCATCGAAAAAGTCGCCCGTGTTGGCAAGGACGAGTTGCCAAAAAACTTCTTCGAGTTTCGTTGCAGCACCACGCCCGATAATCTGCGGAATCGACGCGAACGCCCCCAGGTCATCGTTGATGATGTCCGTCCGCGTGATGCCAAACATTCGGGCGTAGGTATCGACGCGAAAAGCGAACGCCTGTTCCGATAACGTCCCGTGTTGAATTTCTCCCGACGGCGGAACCATCCGGAAAGAGTTGTCGCCCGTCACGCGATACCCCGTATGCTGCTTGAAATTGTTCGCGGAAAGCGGCTTGGCGATGATGCGCGCCACAGACGGAACGGCTTGATAGGCATCAAGCAAGAGCTTGTTCGCGCTCGCGCCCAACATGCCCGCAAGATCCGTCGTCGAAAACGCGGCACGAATCATATCATCGCGTGAAGCCGGGATGTCCTGGCCCGCCGCCGTCAACGAGCATTTGATGATGTCGACCATGCTGCTACAACGCAACGACGCCCCCGCTTCCATCGCTTGCTCGCCCAGCACCCGCTCGCCAATGCTCTCGTGTCCCAGGTGCTTGAAAAAAGCGGCTTGTACGGCATGGCGTCCGATGTCGTGGTTTCGGCCCGTCACGATGCTTGGTCCCAGGGGGCGACTTGCCCGCAGTTCGTCCAGTTCTCGCCGGGCTTGCTCGGCCCTGATCTCGGCCCGTAGTTTCTTCACTTCACTTGCCGTCACTTGTGCTTCCTCCTCTTTGGTCTTGCTCATGGCTTCGTCGTACTTGTCCCGCAACCGTTGCTCCATGTCGGGGTTTCCGGCAAGGTCGTCAGCGGTGACGCCGATGGCCGCGTACCATTCCTCGAACGTAATCTGAACTTTGCCCGTCATTGTTTTTGCTCCTAATTTTTGCTTTGCGGCTTCGGCCGCGATGGTGACACTTGTTTTTTCATCCGCCCCGCGTGGAACGAAAGATACGCCAAACAACTCGGCACGCCGGGCGACTAAGACGGGGCCTGAAAACGTCTGGCCGTTGACGGAAACCGCCTCCCCGTCGCCGATAAATTCGGGCGTTGTCAGCGGCCTAGCTTCAACGGATGCGTGCCAAGGAAAGCCCCGCTTGCTACTCTCGATAAGCTCGTCAGCAGCCGGACCAGCAGCCGAAATGACACCCGCCAGCGATACGCTTCGTCCGTCGTTCTTGACGCTCTCAACATGCCCCACAAGCTTGTCGTCATCATGGCCGATCGTCGCGGTAATCGCTTGGTCATTGGTCGTCAACCCGCTCAAGTCGATGATGATGCCCGTCGGGTATCGCGTCGTCACCAACGGCCCGCCCGTGTACGCGGGGGTGATGGCGAATGTCGGAACCCGCTCACCGGGCAACGCCGCGCGAATGGCGAGCGAACCGGACAACAGAATGCTGTCACTCATCGCCGCTTACCTCCGCGTCCGCAGCCGCTCGCAACGCCCGGGACACGGCAATTACCGCTGCCCCGTCGTAGTGCTCAAGCTCGTTGATGGACAACACCGGCTCGATGTCGGCAGCGTGCAGGATGGCTTGCACTTGGCCGATGCTCACCTGAAATCGCTGGCAAAACCAGCCAAGCGTAAATAACTGTTTCGTCACGTCAAGCATGTTTGTTCTCCTTGCCCGCAATGTACCGTCAGCCACCCATAGTGAACAAGCGTAACTGTGGCCAAATTTCCAGTATCTGGAAAAGTCACTCCAAAACAACGCGGATGCGCTGACCGCAGACCGCGCAGACCGTATGCCGAACCAGCACCCCCGACGAACGCCGATCCGTGTGCTTGCACAGCAACCGGGGCGAACCGCAAGACGGGCATTTCGGCCGCGTGATGTGCAAGTAAACGAGCTGGCCCGAATCAGGCTTGGCCGTCTGGTTGCGAATAGTCATACTCTTTACCCAATTCGTATGAAAGTTAAGGAAGGGGCATCGCCTGACGTGCAGGTTAGAGACGCACGGAGGGACCCGCACGGGGGCCTATCCCTATCTAGGACGCCTCTTTGCCGCTTTCTGGCCGTCGTTGGGCTTTCCGCTCGCACTTGGCACGGCCGCCGCACTACGCGAACGCACAACGTCAGCAATGGCCCGCTCTGCTTTGATACGCTTCGCTCTTTCGGCGAACGCTCGGGCCTTCTGTATTTCGTTGCTCTTCTCCATATCGAACTCCTCAGAAAATGGACGGCTCAGAAACTCTGCCCATGAACTTGTCGCACCCAGGGCAAAACGCCTTGCCGTCCCGATGTACCCACTTCAAAGGGTTTATGTGGTTGCAGCTTTCTCTATGTTCCGGGCTTTCGGCACCTTCTCCGTTGCTGTCGTTGCCGGGGTTGCCATAGTTGCCATAGTTTCCCTTATCTTGTTCTACTTTTAGTACATCCCCTGGCGCGCGTGCGATAGGTAAGTAACAAGTAGGCAAAGGGTGGCAACTATGGCAACCCTGACTAGGATCTTCTTGAATGTCGGGGCTTTCGGGGCTTTCGGGGCTTTCTTCGCGGTCACAGTTACCAGAATCCGCAACCAGTCCGATGCCGACATAGACGTGCTCTTGCCGTCCGCCAACCAGTTTTCGTTTTGTCTCGACGTTCGGGCGGTGCTTACCGAACGCAAGACCGAACGCCGTTTCTGTCATTGCCGGTTTGCCGTGTTGTTCAAGGTGCGCGTTGTACGCCACTCGCAGCAACTTCTTAGCCACAAACGCGGAAGGATCGTCAACGGTGTGGCGATCCAGCCAGACCGCTAGAGGGTCGGTAGTTGCTCGAAACTCTCGTAGTGCCGCCTGTACACTCGACGGCATGGTGAAAGCACACTTGCCGTCCAGACGCGACATTGCATCTAACGCTTTGTTCAGCAGTCCCGACAACTCGCCGGGGGCCTGTAGCATAGCGTCAAGTACGCCCCCAGGTATTTCCGCCTCTGTACCGCGAAACATCCGGTCGAACGGAATAACCACCCAGCGATCAAAGAATCCCTGTGAGCTATCCTCAGAACGCGGGGCAAAGTTCGCGGAGAATACCAGCCGGGCATAGGGGGTGAAGTCAAACGAATCGGCGAATTTACGCTCTGCCGTCAGCACGTCGCCCCCGGTTAGCGTCTTGAACACGGATGTACCGCTCAGATGTGCAGATGGCAGGTCCGCACAGATATTGGCTAGTTTCCCGATCAATCGCGATGCCGCAAACCGGTCTGATTCGATCTTGTGCAACGAGACACCGGAAGTATTCTGCTTTCCGAGAAACGCGGTCACCATTCGCAAGTAAACCGACTTCCCGCCGCCGCCTGGCCCCAAGAGTAAGATAGCCTTCTGAATCGTCGTATCTGGCCGCGACAACCACGCGGGGATTTCCCACGCTAGATCAACCGCATCGGGCGGAAACGACTCGTTCACAAACTTTATAATGGCAGGGCACGTCGCCGACGGGTCCCAAATCACATTCAACTGAATCGGGGATAGATGGCTTGGGGAGTGGGGGAGTAGAACGCGGTCGCGCCATCGCAAAAGGCCGTTTTTGACGTTGATAACATCCAGGGGGGGACGCTCCCATAGAGTTGGCGCATCAACGCCGATGAACTCAACAACCGCTTCCGATGCCCGTGGCGTCCAGTCTCGGGAGAATAGCCATTCGAGAAGGAACGCCTTAACCGATGCCTTGATGTGCCTATCGGCGTCCGGCCTGTAGACGCCTTCCGAAAAACGGTACAGCCGGCCGCCGCCGTCACGGGCGAAATGATCTCCTTGCTTGATGGCATCGGCAAGAGTCTTAGTCAGCCCTTGCGATTCAATCAGGGCGGATAATGCCGGATCACGGCCCGGTACTTGTCGTTTCTGCCGCTTGCCCTTGCCCCCGCTCGGCTCAGGTTGTTTCACTTGTTCCGCGTCGATGTGCTGTGTAGAATCCATTTGTCGATATCCTCTTGCCCGCTTCGGTGCCAGCCGTGCGGGCTTTTGCATTTCCTACTCTTCTGGTTGTTCCTTGTGGCACTCGTCCGCCCGTGCCGCTTGCTCACGTTCAGCCAACTGCCGATCAGCCGCCGCAAGCAGCAACCGGGCCACGGCTCGAACCCATTCGTCGGTGGGCTCGGCGGTCGGATTGGTCACCGTGAAAACGGCTCGACGGATGGCGGGGGCGGCGGTCACGATGGCGATACCTCCCGCTGTTGCGTCCCCGTGCGATTCTCCGGGGTGGCCTGCTTGAGTAGGGTTATCAACCGTCGCCGATCTCGTTTCACTTCGTCCGCCGCTTCCAACAGCTTCGCGGTAGTGGCGAACAGCGAAGCGTTTGCTTCTGTGATCTTGTCCACCAGGTCTTGTGTCACGTTTGTTGCTTTCTGTCGGGTTTACTTGCGAGTCTCTGCCCATCGGGAAAATCGCAACTGAAATCGCAACTACAACCCCAAAAACGCAACTGCCAAGAAACGAAAAAAGGCCGGTTTCTCGAGGAAAACCGGCCTTCAAAATCTTTGGCGTTTTTTGCCGGTCGCAACCGGCCCGCAACTACCATGCCCCCTATTTTAAGTTCTTTCGGTTGTGTGCCTCTCGTAACGCCTTACTGCTGTCGATCGTTTGCCGTACCCATTCCCCCGAGCAGCCGCAAAGCCGGCCAAGGGCAGCGCATGATTGCGTCCGGAAACGGGGATACTTCCGAAACAAATCAGAAAGCCGGTCTTTCAACGGGCGCGTTTTGTCTTCGGCAAGTCGCAATTCTTCTACCAAGTCCGGCGCGCCAACTTGGACACCGGACAAGGTAGCCGCAAGGGTAGCCTCGATCTCGTCCGCAGCCCTGACCGGCTCGATGGCCGCCGGCGCGTCCTTCTGTACCGTCGCCGCACGGATGACGATCAGTTCCGCACCCGCCGCCGTCCAGTCGAAGTTGGCAACATCATGCCACCGGGGCACGTTGGGCAGAATCCGCAGCCCCGCGTACACTTCCGGCAGCGTGTTCAGCACCAGCCGATGCAGTTCGCGGAGCATTGCCTGATACTCGCCGCAATACCGCGAATACGCCCGGTAGTCCTCTTTCGCGTCAGCATCCGGCATTAGTTGCAGATGGTCCCTCGCCCGCTGGAATTGCGCGGCCGCGTTTTGGTAACCGCCCGCAATGGCGAACGTCAATTCTTGAATCCGGGATAAGTCGTTTGGCATCGTGTCACCTCTCGGCGGGTAACCTCGGAAGAAAAAAGCAGCACGGCGGACCGATCCGAGTTTCGGCTTTCGGGAGCAACCCCTAGCCGTGCTGACTGTGCCTACCGTTTATTTCAAGAGCCCTGCTTTGTGGGCCCTCTCAATGCCCTGTACCGCTTGCGCGATGTAATCCCTTGTCACCCCCCAATAGTCTATGGGGATGTAGCCTTTGACTTGCGCGTCGTGTGAACGATCCTCAAACAAGCGTCCATCGGCGGGCCAGTCCTTCACAAAGTCTTGAAGGTCGTCTAGGTATAGATTCACGCGGGGATCGCCGATCTCGACCGGCTCGATGCGTTTTACCGACGGCGCGAATTGATCGAGCATAGCGAGTTTCGCCCGGTCCCAGCCGTGATTCCACTTGTCCGGTGAACCTGTTGCCACGCCCTCGCGATACGTTTCCACCCCCGCAACGATTTCGTTCCATGCGTCACGTAGCCTTTTCATCGTGTTTCCTCCATTATGCTTTGACCCTGAAATCGTAACCGCTTCCATTT
>Ga0351864_10152_pt1 | contig 29216 bp, 27 predicted proteins | sample TotcelHFGM3001L9_FD_206758 | JGI IMG/M metagenome (GOLD analysis project Ga0351864, IMG submission 206758) | Enriched cells from coal bed in the Powder River Basin, Montana, United States - Total cells FGM rep2 HSBNCT.FGM.300.1.L9 ... | reverse complement strand
GTCCCGGCCGCGGCGCTGCGGGCGCCGCGTCATTCCAGCGTCCGGCTCCCGAACTCCTGAAACGACATTCGCTGCGTTCGATCGAAACATGACGCGGGCATTGGAAGCCGAGTCGCACGCGGGTTCCTCCCAGCCGCGCGCCGTCGCGGCCGGAAATCTCCTCAACGGTTACCGTGATTTCGTCCGCGAGCACAATGCTTTCGTTTCGCTTTCGGGTGAGCACAAGCATCGGAACCCTCCTGGATCTGGAACTCGGCAGCCAACGACAAATTGAAAACTGATTCAGTTGCGCATTGTGCCAGTTGACCGGGGGCCAAGGCGATAGCAGTTTGAGAAAAAATGCGATCTCCTCCGTTGCTTGAATCGGAGCGGGGGATCAAGGCGTCCGGCTGGCGATCTGGCCGGCCGGGCGCACCATGCTCTGCAAGCTGGCCACCGGAACGCAGGTCCGGAAAACCATTTGCAGATTCCGCTGTTGCCCGCTGTCCTGGGTGTAATAGATCGATTCGGTGCTGCTGACCACCGCGACCACTTGTCCTTGGCCGTTCAGCACCGGCGCTCCGCTGGACCCCCGGGCGTATTCCGCCGTGATCGCGACCGCATCGGCTTGCCCGCCCGTCGCTTGGATCTTCATATACCGGGAGATGACGCCGGCGGTGTAACAGAAGAAGCGGCCGTCCGGGTGGCTGATGACGCTGACCGCGGAACCAACCGGAGCCGGGGGCGTGCTGTCGGCCAATGGCAGCGGCCGCAAGCCTTCGGCCTCCACTTGGAGAATCGCCAGATCGTTTGGCCGGCTAGCGGCCAGCACCCGCTGGACCGGGTAAACACGTGAGTCGGCGGTCATCACTACGAGCGTTCGCTCGGTCGGCGAGTCGACGACGTGATAGTTGGTGGCGATCGCTCCGTCGGAACTGAGCACGAATCCCGAGGCAATATTGACGTGCCAGCGCACGCACTTGTTGCACTTGTACAGGCCCCCGACGACGACCACTGACTCTTTCGCGAAGCGGAACAATTCGGCGGAATCGCTGATACTGGGACCGTTGCGAGGGAGATCCAGCTGGCAGGTTGCCGCGTCCAACTGTTTGACGAGAACGGCCGCGTCCACCGCGCGCCCGCCTTCGATCAACGACACGCCTTGACGAATCAGCGTGCTCTTGAGCACTCGATCCTCGATCCCGAGCGTCTCCCCCCGATCGTGGTCGGCGTCCTGGCAGCGGCTCGCGGCGAGCCCGGCTTGGTCGCAGGCGGAATAACCGCATTGTTTCCAGAAGAAAAAATAAGCCGGTTGCAGCAAAAGCAGCACTCCGGCGATCGCGGCCAATGTCCAACGCATGAACAGATCTCCCGGCTTCGGATTGTGGATACCCGCTTTCAGTATACGACTCGGCTCGCTAACACGGCGCAGAATCAAGCCGGAAAAACACCCCCCCCCACGGCGCTGGACGGCAGCCGCGGCGCGAACGGCAAAGTTTCCGCGAACCGCAAGGTTTGGCGTCGAGGCCGCCATTATACCTATGGCTTCATGATTTCCCCTTTCGAGCTGTTGCTTTCGATCAGGCCCGAGCTGGCGCAAGCAGTAATGCGAGGTGGCATGGAACTCCGTACTCGGCTCCTGCTGGAAAAGGTCAAAGCCAGCAGGCCCCAGAGCGTGAACTCATCCGCCGCCGACAAGCCGGACGGGCAAGTCAACCACACGTTTGCCATGACCAGGTACTCCTTCCGGTCGCGATACCCGTACGTCGTCCCATGGATCAGGCGGCCGCGCAACGACGCCACGGGGGCGAGCGGCCGCAGGGCATGCTCGACCAATGACAGCTGGGCGCGTCCGCTGCCGACGTGCGGCACACGCGCGGGCTTGGCCGCCGGTCTCGGACGCTCCGTCGAGCCGGTGGCAGGGGCCACTTGGGGCGTATCGGACGCCATTTCCGAAGAGTCTACGTCGCGTCCCCCCGTGCCCCCCAGGACTTCAACTTGCCTGCTGCCAAGGCTCAGAGTATTTGATGCCAAGACCCAGATTGTTCGGCGTCTTTCTCAGATTCGCTGCCCTTTGCGAGGCACGTGCTCTCTGGGGCTCCACACCACTACGACGGCCCCGAATCCCCTGCCAGCTCATATGTTGCGCGCTTTGGCGGGGTACCAGTTAGATTTGGAGTGGGCGGGGTACAGAGCGGGGGCTGAAAGTGAGACTTCGCTCCAAGTACTCTGGGCCGGGGCAAGGGCAGAACGCTTCTTGTCTCACCACCCCAGTCCTGCGCTCCCCCCGGAGGAAAATCGTGCCCGGAATCGACTTCCACAGGCTCCGCCAAGAGATCACGATGGAGCAAGTTCTGACCTTACTCGCCTTCAAGCCATCTCAGCGAACAGGCGACCAATGGTACGGAGCTTGTCCTTTGCATGATTCCAGCTCCGGCCGTGCCCGCTACTTCTCGGTGAACGTGGCGAAGCGTCGCTACTGTTGCCACAAGTGCCGCAGCCGGGGCAACCAGTTGGAATTGTGGGCCGCCTTCACCAAGCAAGAACTGCACCCAGCCATGATCGACATCTGTCATGCGCTGGGACGAGAAGTCCCCTGGATTCGACGTCGGTAACCGGCTCATGCGGATCTCCGAGCCCGAACGGAAAGCGGAACAGAGATCAGAAGAGGCCACCGGTACTCCGACTTCCCGTTACATCGCCAACGCCCCTATCAAATATCTCGACCAAACGCCTGTCGATTATCGTGGTCGCGCTCAGCGTCACGTCGAACTCGGCTCCGCATTGGGGACACTTGATGGACATCAACGCTGTCTCCGACTACCCTCCGCAGGTTCCACGAAGTTCTGGACTCACTGGGTTCACAGGGATTTCCACGCCGGTTTGGGCAAGTTCAGGGACACGTTCGATGGCCCCAAGTACGTTCGGAATAGCCGTGAATCACTGCGGTTCGTTCTAATTGAGGTCTGCTCCAGCGAGATCCGCCTCGCTGAGGTTCGCTTGGCTGAGGTTCGCGCCGTTGAGCTTTGCACACCGAAGGTTCGCCCGGCTAAGATTCGCCTCGCTGAGGTCTGCTCCAACGAGATCCGCCTCGCTAAGGTTGGCGTCGCTGAGGTCTGTCTCGCTGAGATTCGCCTTAGTGAGGTTCGCCCGGCTAAGGTTCGCCTGGCTAAGGTTCGCCCGGCTAAGGTCTGCATCGCTGAGGTTCGCCCAGCAGAGATCCGCCTCGGTGAGGTTCGCTCGGCAGAGGTTCACTTGGCTGAGGTTTTTCCAAGAAAGGTTCGTCCCGCTAAGGTTCGCCCCACTGAGGTCGAACCCCGCGAAGTCTACCCCGCTGAGGTTTGCCCCGCTAAGGTTCGCCCCGCTAAGGTTCGCCCCACTGAGGTCGAATCCAGCGAAGTCTACCCCGCTGAGGTTTGCCCCGCCAAGGTTCGCCCCCCGGAGGTCGAACCCAGCGAAGTCTACCCCGCTGAGGTTCGCCGCGGTGAAGTCCGAGCAGCGTATGTCCGCCCCGTGTATGTTCGTCCCGCTGAGGTTCGCTTTGCTCAGATTCGCCTCGCCGAGGTTGGCCTCGCTGAGGTTTGCGCCGTGGAGGTTCGCCCGGCTGAGGTCTGCTCCGTGGAGGTCCGCCCGACTGAGATCCACCCAGCGCAGGTGTGCCCCGTTGAGCTTCGCGTAGCGGAGGTCGAACCGCACGCCTGGGTTCTTCTCATGCCACTTCCGTATTGCCTCCTTGCCCTGTTTGACGATCTTGACATGCTCAGGATTCACCATCGCTCGGGCTCCCTCTGTATGATCTGCTTCAACTCGTCAAGCAGATACTGGACCGACTGATCATATAATCTCGCTGATTCTACCACGGAGCATCAGCGACAACCATGTTTGAAACGATGATTGGTACTCCATGTATCTTATTCGAAATACTCCACCCACCCCGGAGGTCGCACCAACTTGCGGCGACGGGGCTCTCTCGGGGTGTCCTTTCGGCAGACGTGCGAGGCAAAAAATGGTCACGGCGGGGGATTGTGACGAGTTGGCGGTCGATTTTGGGGCCGACGGGGCGACAGCGGCGAACAGGGGCGAGCGATGCTACGGACGCGGACGGTCGCCAATCGCTCAGCGGCATGCGGCTGCGCTGCGCCTCCTCTAACGCCGGCTCGACGGGCGCCAGGATGGCGCTCGATGGTAGCCCTGGGATTAACAGGCGAGGTGGACTTAAGCAGAAGAGGCCGAGGGGCGGTCCCTCCCTGGTCGGCGAGGATTGCTGTGCCGGCCGCCAGGCCCACATGCATCAAAACGCGGAACCTGCGGTGATAGTGCCGGTGCGGATGCCCATCCACCGCGTGGTGGCGTCAGCGAAATCCCGTCGCGGCCAGCGGTGCATGAATCGACGGCGGTTGGTAAGCTCGGTCGTGGCGTTGGCAGTTGTCCGGCGCCCACACGTTTCCCCTGGACGCCCACGTTGTTCCGGCGCCGCGTGTGGGCGACAACCGCCTCGTTCTTCGCCCACCAAACGCGACACGGGCCAACGTGTGGCCACGAGCGCCGGATTCTGGGCCTGTCAAGGACGCAGTTCGGCGTTTGTCGGACACTGGAATGTTCGGGAAAGGCCGGGCAGGCCCACGACGCGGGCGACTCTTCGGCGGCTTTTTGCCACGCGTTTCAAACATCTTCCGGGCATGACTTGGAAGAATGTCGTCAGCCGACGGGAATAAAACGGATGCTTCCAGCGTCTTATATGTCAGAGGCAGTCCGGAAGATTCCTGTGAACCTTTCCAGGCGTCCGGCCTCTAATCTTTCAGTGGCCGCAGTGGTCCACCGATGATCTTGCACAGGAGCTGCCAGAGATGATGTTCTTACGGTCGAGTCTCACACACGAACAGCGCATTGATGCGTGTTATGCCGGACAACCGGTCAATACGCAGCCCGTGCGCTGCATGCGTTTGTGACACTTGGCCCGCCAACGGAGCGAGCGAACCGAAGCCCGGTGTCACCAAGACGCCGGGCTTTTTTCGTTGATGGGCTGGTAGCTGAGACGGTCTAGCACCGGTCTGAAGAGCCGGAGACGAGGATTCGAGCGCCTCCCAGCCCACTGGATGATTGTGCGTGGAAATCGTGCCCCGTCCAACGGAGCGGCGCTGGGACTACGAATCCCGGCTGGGTTTGGGTTCGACTCCCCCACGGGGTACTTGATCAGAACGTGGCGAAGCCTGGGATCGCGCCTGGTCGGGGACCAGGAGATCGCCGGTTCAAATCCGGCCGCGATGTTGGACATTTCGTAACGATTCAACCTCCTGACCGGAACCAATCGTACATTCGTGCGAATCGCAGGCGGCAGACGGCCGCGAATCGGCTTCCCCCGAAGTTGTGGCCGCCGCAAGCTTCGTGTGATCCGTTGGACCCTCGTGAATCTGGATCGGCGGCGCCGCTGAGCCAAACGTCACCACGCCGCCGGTAATCTTGTTCCGCACCTGCTTCTTGAGCTGGACGGGGCTGAAGGCAAGGAACAATCGAGCGTTGGACAGGCGAAACAAATCCGCGGCTCTGTCGGCCGCACCCTCGCGGTTCGCCAACTCCGCCAAACGCTCGGCCAGCTCCAGCGTCTTCTGCACTTCACTCGCCATGTCGGTGTTGCTGTCAGTCCTTGATTGAAGCTCGGCCAGTTCGCGCGTCAGCAGGGCTTCTCGCCGCTTGAGATCCTCGAACACCGCAGCAACCGCTCGATACTGATCGGGGTTCTCGGCCAACGCCAAGTTGCGAGACACCTTCTCCATGTCCGAGCACACTCTTGCCAGTTCCGACGACTTCCTGGCGGTATCCTGCCCCGACGCTTCCTTCGTTGACTGGCGTTCTGCCAGCTCCGTCAGTCGCTGTTCCAATCGCTTCATCAAAGTGGGCGACAACAGCCTTTGCCGTACGCAACTGAGCACAAACCTTGTTGCCGTCGGGCCGTCGACGTGGTTGTGAGAGCACTCCTTGCCGTGGGTCTGCTGATACAGGCCACAACGATACCGGTAAGAACCGTTGTAGGCGTTGCGATACATCGGCCACGAACAGTTCATGTCGAAGACACGGCAACCGAGCGGGTTCTCGGCCGGCCCACGAGCCCGCGGCTTTCCCCGCTGTCGACCGCCGCGCTCGTCCAACTTCGCAAGCAGTTGTTGATGCCGTGCGGGATCGACGAGCGGATCGAATCGCGCTGCCGATACGATCTGATTAGCCTCCGGGTTGCGAATCACCTTCGGCTTGACCTGGTCCGAGACCCTGTCGGTCCGATAATCCTCATCGGTCAGCTCACGAGGTCCATTGCAGTCGAACCGTAACTGATCGCCCACACAGCGTCTGCCGTAGGATCGCATCGCAAGCAGCAAGGGATTTCGGGCGATGTTCGTGATCGTCGTATGATTCCAGAGCCCGCGTGTTCGGCTCAGCACACCAGCGACCTTGCGAAGCCGATTCGCGTCCGGTGAAAGGATTCCATCCCGGTTCAGTGCCGCGGCGACTCTTCCAGCAGGCATGGACTCCAGCATTTCCAGAATCCGCCGGATGATCGCGAGTTCTTCTTCTGGGCCTGGCAGCCAGAGGACGTGATGTCCTGGCATACGGACCTTTTCCCTCTCCATCAGTTCTCTGACGCGGGTCCCGTCCTCGCAAACAAGCCAGCGGCGAAAACCGTACGGAGGCCGCCCACCGGTCGAAAACCCCAGCTTCGCCAGCCGGATCTGGGCGTAGATGATTTTCTGGGCCAAATCACGCCGATCTTGCCCGGAACGATCATAGTCCAACATGGCCATGATCAGGTCGGCGGGGTTTCGACGTCGTCCCTTATGATGCGGCGGGCAAGTCTTGTCCATGAACACGAGAGTGATTCCGGCAACCCGCAGAACGTCTTCCAGACGCACACCGTCAAGAGGGTTGTCCGGCCGCGCCAGCCGGTCTCGCCGGGGGATGAAGATGTGACTGACGCTGGGGTCGTCCAAGGCTTGCTCGACCATCGCGTTCAGCCCTTCTCGGGTCAGGACGTTCCCGGACACGCCGTAATCGAAGAAAATGTCGCCATCGACTGACCGGCCCGTGCGGATCATTTTTTCGATGCGTTCAGGTGTGCCTTCGAAAGTCAGGCCGAGGTCTTTGGCCTTGCCTTGAGCCCACCGCACGTACTCACCCGGCGTCATCTCGTGGAGCCCGAGGCTGTCCCGCGAATAAAACATGCCTCGGCCTTGGTTAGAGCGTTTCATGGCTGCGTCTCTTGATTGCCAAGAAGGTGTGTCAGTTGGTTACGATGCTCCCACAGGAACTCCGCCAATGAGTCGACGAACTCTCCTTCGTCGTCTTGTTTCACGATGAGGTCGCCCCCAAACTGGTCGCGAGCGTCCCAGGCGAAATTGTCCACCCAGACATCAAACATCTGGCGCGACAACGGCTGGGCATCCGGCCCTGCAAATTCTTGGGGGCCTTTCGCAGCGCGTGCGAAGAGCGATTTCTTAGCCTCCGCGAACGTCGGCACGCTATCCGGCAGGAGGGGACGCAGCCCCTGCCATTCCCAGAGCCAGAGTTCCATTAGGGCGGCGAACTCAAGCAGAAAGGCGGCTGGCAGACGCAGCTTGTCCCACCCCAGTTCCTTCAGGACCCCCGCCAAGAAGTCGGCTTCGTGTGTCGAGTGGCGGATAACCGCGGCGACCAGCGTGGAGGGAAGAGCGAACGTTCCTTCGTCGGTTTCAAGAGTAACCATCCATGCACCGTCTGTTTCAGCGTAGGTGCTCCCAATCCGTAGGACTTTGGCGGGGGCGGGGCCACGAAACAACATCGGGGCTCTGAATATTACATAAACGTACTCGAACGCCATTTTATTGTCAAGGGTATCCGACTGGCATTTCTGCCCTGATTGCCGAAGCCGTTACTGACCGCCGTCCCGGCTTCCGGCAACCAGCCACCGAACATACGCCAGCCGTCTTTTTAGATTTCGGGGCGACATGCTCGACAACTGCTGGATTGCCGCGTCAACCCGCTCCGCACCGTAGGTCGCCGCCAACTCGCAAAGCCCGGCGACATTCTTGACGGTTGCCCCGTTGTTGAGCGATTGGCTCCACTCGCGAGCCAAGCCGAACTCGGCCGGGTGCTGCGATTGCAGCTCTTGCAGCCGTAGATCGCGTCGCACAACCTCACCCAACCCCTCGAAATAGTAGCGATTGGCCGCGCCGAATTCGTCTTGGCATGCGACGCGACCGCGTTGCCCAGGAACCACCCGCATTATTCCCAAGTCAACCAGCGCCCGTAGGCCGACACTGGCGAACCGCTGCGAGATGTGGTACGTCGTCGAGATCCGATCCAAGGGAAAGAACCAGTACGGCCGCTGATGCTTCACGCGAGCCAGTGCCGACTCGTACAGCGCGATCCAGTACAGGTATTCTGCGGCGAAGGTCCGGTTGCCCAGGGAATGGAACAACTCGCGTTGCGTGACGTTCCAGCCTTCGAAGTACACGTAGTGCCCTGGATTCAGAAGGTCCGCACCGGGACGCGGCGGGGCCAGACTAATCTCCGGACGCCGGCGCTGGATCGGATTGAAGTCAATGACTCGGTACGTCTCCCGCAGGGACCGCAGCAGCCGCGACATCGTGGAACTTGAATGCGCCGACTTCGGGTCCAGTCCGCACGATGCGCACAACTCCTCGTGCGTCGCTACCACCGGTCGGCCGTCATCCTGGAGGTATCGGTGGGCCAAGTACAGAAAGACTTCGAACCCAGCACGGGCTCGGCGTTGAACCATCAGCGAACAACGCCCCGGCTCCGTGAAGTAGCCGATGTCCAGCTTTCGTCCTGACCCTCGAAGGTCAAGTTCGTCGGAGTCCAACTCGAAGCTGTGGCTGGGCGTCATGTCGCGTTTCGATCGTCTGCGTTCTAGGCACTTGCGGGAAACGATTCAGCGGCGAGTCTTCTTCCGTCACATTCTACACGCACGCCGGTCCATCGTGCCATTGGCCCCATGGGCCGTTGCTTACGTGCAAACAGCCGGCCGAAATCCTGCGTCGTTTGCGGCCAGCGAAGTGCAGACCCCGTGGATAGTGCCGTGGTGGCCGCATGCTGGGAGCCATTGAATCTCGGCCAAGAGCTATACATTCCCTCATGTAATATGACGCGTTTTCCCGCCAGATTTAGCCAATCGACTGGCCCACCTTCTCGGACATCGGAGTTCCGAACCTAAGTCCAGAATCCAAGAAATGACGAGTTGAAACGCGAATTGTCGCCAGCGGCCCAGACGCCGCCGACAGATACCGACCGCGTGGCCATCGCGGCGATGATGGTCGGCGGTTTGAGTACCGCCGCGCGGGCTTCGACCACAGGCCGATGGCGTTTTCGAGGCGACGGGACGTTTGCCGCGGGCGGGGCTGGGTGTGAGCGGTACTGGATGCTTCGGGACGGGCGGCTACTGATCGCAGGCGACGATGGGCGGTTGACGATGGATCTGTCGCCCGTCGCGGACGGCGGATGGGAAGGGCGGTGGCGGGTGCATGAGAGGATGGGGGTACGGCTGACTGCCCAGCGATGAAGTGCTCGCCAGCCATGATGGCCCGCCGATTGGCAATCCGGCACAGTTGCCATGTCGTGGTCACAGCTGGCGAGCTTGGCCTGTGGTGGTCTGGCGGTCACGCAGTAGGCCGAGTGCCCGCAGTCCCGGTTCAGGTCCGTGACGTCTGCCGGGCCGGCGATACCGTCCTAGCGATCCTGGGCGTAGCGATGGCCACGGGCGCGACGATCGGTGATGGTTGCCGCCGGGCGGTCCGGATGGCTGCGGAGCAGGTGGGGCAAGTTGGCGTGGGGGATGTGGGCGGCAGACGCCACGTTGGGTGAAGCTCGAGATTGGTCGACGGCTCGATTTCCACCGCGTGGACTTCTGGCCTTGCCGGGTGGTACAATGCGACGAGTGGCCGGGGCAGGTCCGGCCGGAGAATTACACCGTATCAGGCTGAACAACGCATGGCGTCCCCTAGCTGGAGGATTGTTGCGACGGTTGCAGCGACACCGATCGTCCTCGCTCTCTGCGGTTGGCTGCTGGTTGTCCATTTCGGCTCGCTTGCCAGCGATTACGACCCGCGCGACGACGAGTACGTCGGACAGGCGGCGCTGGACCACGTTCATGTAAGGGATGGCGTACTACCCCGCGGTACGCACTCGTTTTGGGTGTTCGACGGCGGATCATTCAACGGTTCGATTTATTATCTTTCGTTTCGCTGCGATTCGATCGAGGATTGTTGGGCCGCCGTTGGCGGGCTTGGCGGGCCCGATGAATCGCTGTTTGGCGATTCAGCAACCACGAGATTTGCCGTGAATTACTACGGCCCGAACTTCTACTGGCGCGAGATTCCTGCTGACCGTTGGAAGGTGGCAGCGATTAGGAGCGGCCGATCGTTCGAGACAGCACACGATGATCGCGTGATGGACTTTTGGGCGGTTGATCGGGATACCCTGACGGTCTACCATCATCATGAATCCGGCGGCTTCCCAACCGATCCACCCAGCACACGACAGCGATGGACCCGTCGTTAAGCCGGGCTGTCCGATAAGTCGGATGCCCGGCAGCGGCGGCTTCCGGGCGTTTTGAAGTGGAAGGGACAGGGGCAGCGGGATCGTGAAATCGGATCGCTGTATGGTTCTGAGCGCTTTCTGATTACCGAAACGGTAACGCGGTCGTGAGCACCGGCCAGTTGCCGCGATTGAATCGTGACGGTCCGAGTGTTGCGAGCAGTTGGGCGAGGGTACAATGCGGCCAGTTGCTGTGCGTAATTGCCGGACGTCGCGACGGGATCAAGTCGTGGCTAGCCAACCGCTGCAGGACGGACCGCCCGTGGATCACGATCAACGCCAACGCCGATTTCAGTTCAGCCTGCGGAAACTGCTGCTGTGGATGGCGGTGCTGGCCGTGTACCTGGGCGTATTGCGGCTGATAACTGCCAATGTCAGTGTTGTCCTGATCTCGATCTGTTGGCTGACTGTCATCGTCGCCGTTCGCATGAAATGGGGGGCTCGCCGAGCTTGTTTCGTCGCCATCACTGGCACGGTTTTCTGTCTGAGCGTCGCTTCCGCAGCGACGTACTGGATTGACTTTGGACCGTTCCATGGTGACAAGTTTGGCAGACGAATGACTGGCTATATGCCCCTGATGTTCCTGGTCGGGGCGTTTATTGGACTGTACGTATTTCTCGTCGTGGAACTGAGCATCGGCTTCGTCGATTTTCTGGATCGGCTGATGCAGACGAAGACACCACACGACGATACCGGAGAGAACAACTCGTGACCCGATTGATCCGCTTCCGTTTCAGCTTGGCGACGCTGCTGATCGCGATGGCGTGGTCTGGGGTGGCGGTGTGGATCAACACGACGCCTCGGTTGTTGTCTGGCCCGAATTGCATCCTGAGGGGTTCGCCGTAGCATACTACGGGTGGCCTTGGTGCGATACGTTCGTTCCGCTCTCCTCTGCGGCCAAGGTGCCCCACTTCGGCAACGTACACGTTCCTCCGTGGGGCTACCGTGCATTGGCAGAGGATGCGGCGGTCGGTGTTGTGTTGGTCGTGGTGCTGACGTGGGCATCAAGCCTGCTGCTGCGTCGTGTCACGCCCAGCGTAACGTCGCCCACAGCGCGGACAACGGTCCGTTTGGCTCTGCGTTGGCGTGTCACAGAGGCAGCGATCGTCGAAGCGTCGTTTTACGTCGGCGCAGGCTGAACTGCAGCCAGCGGCGGCGGGGCTTCGGGATGGACGGTGGTGTGGCTCTCATCGCATGATCTGACAATTTGGCAACGCCTTCTGCAGTTCGGCGACGCCCGCGTCGGTGACTTGGGTATGGAAAACCTGCAAGTCCAGGAGTTGCTTCAGGCTCCGCAGGAGCAGGATGCCTTCGTCCGTTACCGCGGCGTCGTTCAGCCAGAGGTGCTGCAAATGCGTCAGTCCGCGGAGATACCTCAGCCCAGCGTCGCTAACCTTCGTGCTGCTGAGGTCCAATTCTTCGAGTCGATCAAGTTCACAAAGATGATCCAGTCCAGCGTCGCCCACCGCGGTGTCGCCAAGCCAGAGCCGCTGCAGTTGCGTCAAGCCTCGAAGATGCACAAGCCCCGCGTCGGTGACTCGCGTGCCAATCAACTCCAGTGCCTGAAGTTGTGTCAGTCCTCCAAGATGTTTCAATCCAGCATCCGTGACCGCGGTTTCGTTAAGCAAAAGCCGCTGCAGTTGGGCCAGTCCCCGGAGGTGCGTTAATCCGGCGTCCGTGACCTGCGTCCGTTCAAGGTAGAGACGTTTGAGATATGGATGTCGCTCGAAGTGTTCAAGTCCCGCATCTGTGACCAGGGTGCTTGAAAGGTCCAGGGAGGTGAGCCTCGTGAGCGGGCTGAGACGCTTGACCCCAAGATTTGTGATCTGGCTGTTGGCGAGGCTCAGCGTTTCCAGTCCCTCCAGCCCGCAAAGGAGTTCGAGGCCGGCATCCGTGACGTGGGTCGCTTCAAGGCGGAGGCTTTTGAGACGCTTTAGTTTCAGGACTTGTACGATAGCTGTGTTCGTGACTTCAGGGCCACGCAGATGGACCTCTTTGACATTCGCAAACAGGTCATCTCGGAGCTGTTCGCGGAGCCATACGAACCGGGGACGCGTCGGCTGATCTGTCGGTGTGAATATCGGTGGTGGAACCGCGGCTATCCAGTCGTGCAGATAGTCGTAAGAGACGGTACCACCGAGTCTGTGGATAGCTTCCACGGCCTTGCGCTGCTCTCCGGCCTGTCTGACCTTCAGCCCCAGCCAACTCAGTGCCACGCACGTCGCCAGCACGAGCACCAGCATCGTCCGCAGGCTGAACTGCAACCAGCGGCGGCGCGGCTTCGGGGTGTGGGGTGAAGGCGTGGTGCTCATCGGGAATCCTGGAGTCCACCCTCGATTCTAACGCCCCGCCACGGATATAGGTAGAACGGCGGTGCGGTCGTGCGTCAGGGAGCGACGACGCCGTTCACGGCAGCGGCGTGGTTCCGAGCCAATAGCTTGCCCCTATATCGTAGCGAGTTCGAGCAACCAGTTCGCGTCGAGGCCCGACAGTGCCGTTGCGTTCCCGTCAATCCAGGCCGCCAACAGCGACCGGCCATGCGAAGCAACCTGATCGGCGAGGGCACCGAACTCGATGTCTCTTGGTTCCATCCAGTGGCATCCGCTGACCGGGGCCTCCACGACGGCAATTGTGCGCGAGGTGCCGGATGTAACATCCAATAGCCTGCGTCGCCCACCCGGCGGCCAGAGGGTATTCTGCCCCAGGATCGCCAAGTATCGGGTTTGGCCGCACGCCGTTCCGGGCGACTGAAACACGGCCGGCATCGCCGTGGCGACTGCACGATTCACGGGTGCATCCCACGCCTGATTGAAGTCGATCGCGGCGTAGATGTCATCAAGGTCCAGATAGGGGAGGATGAGCGCCCGCCAACTGTGCAACCGATTCCCGCTCACGTCGGACGTAAATGGAGGCGGCATTTGGCCCTCATTCCCGTCCAGGTAATCGCAGATCGCCAGCGCGATGCGCCGCAGATTCGCCATCGACGCGAGCGCATCGGGGGATGCCTCCGGGTACAGGCGGCGCAATCTCTCGGGGTACTCGTGATCGAAGTGCCGAATCGAATCGCAATGCGGGCAGTATGAGTCTTCGGTGGGATAAAGGCAGTCGCACGAGCCGTTTGCACATCGCCATAGATTGAGCTGACGAAGGCAGCCGCTCGCGATGTCGGCAATCTCAGAAGCATCGAGACTGACATCCCACGTCGCATCCGCGGCATGGAAGTAGCGAAACGTGAACCGCCCTGTTTCGCCGTCGGACAAGCCGCCGTAGATGCAGTCGCACTGAAGCAGGTCGCAAGATTCGATGGTTGTGGATTCATCGCCACCATCGATGAGCGCAGCCACGTGCCCCATGAACTCGACGAAGACATCCGGAATTCCAACCGCAACATGAGTCTTCGGTTCGCGTGGCATCAAGCAGCCTCCGGCACCGGTCTAACGAATTGCGATCTGCCCAGCTGGACTCAGCGAGATAGATCGGGCGTTGAACTGAGCCGATTTCACAGGGATTCGCCTGTACGGATGGAATTTCCGCCAAGCCGGCACCGATCAGTATAGCAGGTCGAGAACGCACCAGCAGCAACCGCAGGCTGAACTGCAGCCAGCGGCGGCGGCGGTTCGATCACTGTTGAGCTTCGGCTGCCCCAGCGCGTTCCATCTCGATCCTGATTGGCGGAATCGGATCTCCGTACAAGTCACGGAATTGCCCGATAAAACGCTCCGGGGGTGCCTTTACTGGTGCGTACCCTTCCGCCGTGACGTGGATGTTGTGCCTCCAAAGGTAGATGCTGCCGCGGTCCCACAACAAGTTGTCCGTGCCAACTATTGTGAGCACTGTCGTGACCGTCGCTGTTCCGTCGATATCCGTCTGGACGCCTGAGGCATTCGGATCGACATCTGGATCAAAGATGCGGATGGGCGCACCGGCAATTGGGCTACCAGATCGGCTATCCACGACGCGAACCAGGAGTGAATAGCTCTTCCGCCCGATCCACCTTGGTCCCATGTCCCAAACCGCCAGGGGAATGGGGCTGAGCAGCATCAGTATCACTCCGATGACCGCCGTCGGCTGATTCCGACGAACCACCAGCACGACTATTCCGAGACAAAACAGAAACACCGTCACGCCCAGGGCTTCCAACCTGGCTAGCAATCCGAGTAAGACGCAGATCAGAATAACCAACACCATCAGCCGCCGCAGGCTGAACTGCAGCCAGCGGCGGGTCTTCGGGGTGGGGGGGGGGCGTGGTCACGTCGGGAATCCTCGGGTCCACCGTTGATTCTACCGCCGCGCCACCAACTTTGGTAGAATGGCGGCGGGCGTTGTGAAGCCACGGCGCGCTTCACGGCAGCGGCGTGGTTCCGAGCCCAGAACTTGCCCCTTGCATGTTGTACCCCGCTGCCAGATGGTAAGATACGACGAGTGGCCGTGCAGAGCGGCCTGTAGAATTGGGAGTGTCACGCGGCGTCAGGGAATCCGCACATGCCTTTGCGATTGCATCCTGTCACCATCGGATTGGTGATTCTTCTCAGCGGTGCGTTAGCGTTCGTCAACCTTAACCCTCACCTTCCATGGTGGCGCCTGAGCTGGGACTGTTCTTGGGACCAGTACGAGCACGGATGGCCATTCATGTATATGTCCAGAGAACAGATCAGGGACGGAGACATGGGGGGATTGTCCTACGACCCATGGCCCTTCTTTGACGATCCACCCTTGCGACAGTTCTCGCGAATGTGGCTTTTCGTAGACCTTGTGGTTGCCCTTTGCCTTCTTGCACTGACTTCGCGGGCAGTTGAATCCTGGTTTGCCGTCAGACAGGTTCGGCTTCAGTTCCGGTTGGCCTCGTCGCTCAAAGTGATGGCTCTCGCGTGCGTTCTCTTCGCCTTGATCCGTGTCCTGGAAGGCTACAGCGGCTGGACTGACCTCGCCGGTATCGCTTTCGTTCTGGTTCCAAATGCCCTGGTGTTCATTTCCGCTTGTCTTTCAAGCGTTTTTCTCGTCAAGCTGACCCGCGCCTTTATCGTGCGGCTCTGCAACGGAAAGAACCCTGCCGAGTAGCAGCGACTGCCCCGATTCCGAAAGTACCCGCTCTGCGGCCAGACCGCATTGGACAAACACCAAGTTCGTCCGCAGGCTGAACTGCAGCCAGCGGCGGCGGGGCTTCGCAGTGAGCGGTGGGCACGGTCACGGCGATCGTCCCCCTCCAAACTCGTGAGATGGGTGGCAAAGCTGGATTCGCAAAAACGGCAACGACTTTTGCAGTTCTTCCGCGCCAGCTTGGGTGACCGACGTGTCGGCTAATTCGAGCGATCCAAGGTGTGATAGTCCCCGGAGGTGAACCAGTCCTGCGTCCGTGACTTGGGTGTGACCAAGGTCCAACTCTCGAAGTTGGCTCAGTCCCCGGAGATGAACCAGTCCAGTGTCTGTGACGCGAGTGTCATATAGATCCAGCGATTGAAGTTGCGCCATGCCACGGAGATAGACCAATCCGGCGTCTGTGACCTTGGTGTTGGCGAGCACCAAGGTCCGTAGTTCGGCAAGTCCGCGGAGATGGAGCAGTCCTGTGTCGCCAACCGAAGTACGCATCAGGTCCAGTTCGCGGAGTTGCGTCAGTGCTTCGAGGTGCCCTAACCCATCATCGGTAACCCGCGCATCCCAGAGGGCCAGGCTTCTGAGCTCCCTGAGTCGACAGAGGTGAGGCAAGCCAGCATCGGTGAGTGAGGGATCCCGAAATTGAACTTCCATCACGTTCACAAAGAGATCTTCCCTGACCAGCTTTCCGAGCCATACTGCACCGGTTCGCATCTCGTTGCCCGATGCATCTTGCTCGAAAAAAACGACGCCTCCCAGTTTCTCGATCGCCTGAACCGCGTTCCGCTGTGCCCGCGCCCGATCAACTTGATGACTCAACCACCCGAACCCGGCGCCAAGTACCAGCACCAACACCATCACGGTCCGCAGGCTGAACTGCAGCCAGCGGCGACGAGGCTTCGGGGTGGTGGTCGGTGCGGTGGTCATCGGTCGATCTTGCAGGTCGGCAGTGCCCTCTGGAGTTCGGCGACACCGGCGTCGGTGACCTTCGTCTCCCGCACGTCCAGCGTCTGGAGTTGCATCAACCCTTTGAGTTGTACCATCCCGGCGTCCGTAACCTCGGTGTCCGACAGATCGAGCGACTGCAGTTGCGTCAAGCCATTGAGGTGTTCCAGCCCGGCATCCGTGATCCAGGTGAGTCCCAGGTTAAGCTCCTTGAGTTGTGTCAACCCCTTGAGGTGTTGCAAGTTCGCATCGGTGACCTCGTTGCACCCCAGGTCCAGCGTCTGGAGTTGAGTCAAGCCTCCGAGATGTTCCAGTCCCGCGTCCGTGATCTGGACGCCGTACAGGTTCAGTGTTCGGAGTTGGGTCAATCCCTCTAGGTGTTCCAGCCCGGCGCCGGTGACCGAGGTGAGAAACAGGTTCAGCTCCTTGAGTTGTGTCAACCCTTTGAGGTGTTCCAATCCGGCGTCCGTGACCTTGTTGCACGTCAGGTCCAGCGTCTGGAGTTGGGTCAAGCCTTCGAGGTGTTTCAGCCCCGCGTCAGTGACCGTGGTGCTCGTAAGTGTCAGCGTCTGGAGTTGAGTCAACCCTTTGAGGTGCTTCAGCCCGGCGTCCGTGATCTTACTTCCCGCCAAGTGCAACGTTTGGAGGTGCGTCAACTGTTTGAGGTGTTCCAGCCCCGCATCCGTGACCTGGGTGCAAAACAGGTCCAGCGTCTGGAGTCGGGTCAACCTTTCGAGGTGCTTTAGCCCGGCGTCCGTGACTGCGGTCCGCGACAGGTGAAGCGTCTGGAGTTGGGTCAAGTCTCTGAGATGCTCCAGCCCCGCGTCCGTGATCCAGGTCTCCCGGAAACTGACCTCAATTGCGTCTCCACACAGATCTTCACCTAGCAATGTCCCCAGCCAATCTGGCTGGAAACTTACGCTGCCCCCCAACTTCTCAATCGCCTTCCCCGCCTCCCGCTGCCTCATGGCCTGTCGCAGCTTCATGCCCAGCCATCCGAACCCGCAGCCCAACACCAGCATCAACGCCAGCATCATCCGCAGGCTGAACCGCAACCAGCGGCGGCGGGGCTTCGGGGTGGTGGGCAGGGGTGTCGTCACGTCGGGAATCCTGGGGGCCACGATCGATTCTACCGCGCCGCCACGAGAGTTGATAGAACAAACGGGGGCGGTGTGCGCTGTGGAGCGACGACGTCGGTCACGGCACCGGCCTGGTTGCGGCCGTCTCGGTAACGCCTTGCTTTCTCAGGGGAACGGTCACAAACAGCGGACGGCGGTCGTCAATATCGCGAGGATATCCTTGACCGTCCAACGGAATCAGCACCGACCCGCGACCGGGAGCCGACGTCTTCAGCCAGTAGCGGCCGGTGTGGATGTGGCCCGCTCGGCGCAATAGACCATCCTGCCCTGTCGCATAGAAGCGGTGGGCGAAGTTGCATCGTCCGCGAGAGTCCGTGAGCAATTCGCCAGATCCCGGCTCCATCGGTGCGGGTGCAAATTGGGACAAAAGCCTGGGAGATGCAGGCCCTTCCAGCGGAAACCAGGGACCGCAGAGGACTTCGATTGTGGCACCCGAAATGGGTTCAAAGGTGTCGGTGTCGAGGACGAGGACGTACACGTCCAGCTTCGCCGACCCTTGCCAGGCGATGACGGAATCGGCACGGTAGCAGAACAGCCCCCCACCGAGGGCCAACGGGACCAGGGCGCCGAGCAGCAGCGATCGTCGTCGCGTCCCGATTCCAAGGGCGACCAGCACCAGCGCTGTCAGCCCCGAAGCAATGATCGGCCCCCACAACAAGCTCCAGACGAGGAGCGCGAGCAGGACGCACGTTGCCGTGATGACGACGAGCAACTGCCAAATCGTGAAATGAAAGTTCAAATGTCGGCGAGCCATACGACCGGCACAACGCGCAGGTTGCGGGAGAAACAACTGATCAGCCTCCATGCTACCAAGACGCCGCCGTTGCGCCAAATCCGATCTCCGTGGTGGCTCATCCAGACTCCCTCGGTCGTCTCGAAATCAGCGACGGGCTTACTTCAAGACCGCCATGAGGACAAACACCGCCCCCGTCAGCGCGATCGGCAAGGTGCCCAGAATACGCTGTGTCCTGGGCAGCTTGGAAAAATTCAAGAGCGTGACGGTCAAGCAAACCACGGCCACGCAGAGTAGCAGGCAGCTGATCAGGGACGCGGCCACAAACTGAAACACGCCGCCGAATTCGCCGAAATCGTGGAGCCCGTCATACCAGAGTGCGACAGTGGCCGAGGCCAATGCGATCGAAAGGAAAAATACCCCGTTGATGAACGGGCGAAACCAGCCACCTCGTCGCTCGTACTCCGTGAACCGCCGGCGCATGCGATCCACAACGCCCTCGCCGCCCAGCATTCTTGCGTTCCTCCTGGACATCGCCACGCCGCACACGATTGCTCCCAGGAGCACGAGCCCGACAACGTTGAGGAGGCTAAATTGCGCCGCCAACCCAAAAACTCCGCACGTCAGCAACATGACCACCAGCAGCCGGCGCAGGCTGAATTGCAGCCAGCGGCGGTGGGGCTTCGGGGTGCCGCCATACCGCCCAATTAGGTAAGTGGTACATGCAACAGTCTGGAATGCTATCAGGTTCTCTGGTCCCTGCCAGTGTGCGGACGTATGTGCCTGCCAGCCAAACAGCATGTAGGTGGCGGCTGACGCGAGGCCGAAAGCCCCAATGGCGATTAGTTGTATCCACTCGCAGGGCACGGTTCGACGCAAGAGTGAAACCGTTAACCGGAGAAGGCCGATCAAGGCGACGAGAATCTGCAGATCGTAAATGGTCGCAGACAGTGAGCCGCCTGGATGAAAACCCCAGCAAAAAAAGCCGTGTACTGCGTGGTTCAACACCATAGCAGCAGTCAGCAACATCGTAATGGCGACGAGAATCATTGCGTCACCGCCGGATCGTGCCAAGTCATGCAACTTTCTAGTTCTACGGCCGGATTTGCCCAGCCACACGCCGCGTTGTAGCAGCCGGCAAGGGCCCGCAACAACAGCGGAAGACGAATCGCAACCGCCGACCCATTGGCCTGGAAGTTGGCGTAGGTTACTCGTCGTCGGCTGAACTGCAGCCCGCGGCGTCGGCGCTTCGGGGTGGTGGATGGGGTCGCGGTCATGTCAGGAATCCTGGACTCCACCGTCGATTCTATCGCGCCGTCACGAACATTGGTACAATGGCGGAACACGGTCTTGCGGTTCGATTGCCACCGCTTTGGCGACAAACACAGGCCGCTGACGTTCCGCCGCGTCGGCACCTTCGTCGCCAGCGGCGCCGACTCCGAGCGTTACAGGACGGTTCGAGACGGACGGCCTTTAATCGCGCGATTCCAAGGAAGTCAAGTATGCGACAGAAGCTCGATTCTTTGTCGTTGGCCCTACTCGCGGTCGGCTGTGTGACGCTGGGCTGTGGAAAGGCCGGCGAGCGAAGTGATTACCTGCCGCGCCAGGTGCCGACAATATCTTCAACAGAACTGACCAGAACAGCGATCGTTCCAACGTTGGACACGCCGCTTGCCAATTCGGGGAACGCAGTTTGGTGCGCCACGTTCCAGGCGGCTTGGAACCACGCAAGGGACGACGTGATCCGCGACCGGCTGCGGATTGCTAACGCACAGCCGGTTGCAGACCGCCTGAACGAGTCGCCGGTCACCGAGGTGGCATTGCCACCCGGCAGCTTCTACGCTGTGGCGGGACGCCTCGAAGACGGGATCGCCGAAACGATCCACCAGGACATGCGGCGGCAGTTTCCCGGCGTGCTACTGCCGACTTTCGATGGGGCGACTGGATTCGTCGCCTATGCCTACCTGGACAAGATGGTCGCGTTTACCAACCCGTTCTCGGACGCACAACGATCGATCCAGTTCTCGGACTCGGCCGGCGTCACACACTCGGTCGCCGGTTTTGGCCTGCACGAAGGGACGGATTGGGACCTGCGAAAAAAGCAGGCCGCACAGGTGAGGGTACTGTTCAGCCAGACAGACGACCAGAACGAAGATGGTGTGGATCGGTCCAAGCCGACCGCCTTCGCCCTCGATCTGACCGCGGATCAAGCCGAGCAGCAGGTGATCGTCGCCGTGTTGCCGCGAGCGGAGCATTTGACCGCCGCTCTGGACGATTTGGCAGGACGGATCGAGAAGTCCGCACCGGATCAGTACTCGGCGAAGCTGCAGGATATCGACCTGCTGGCAATTCCCAACGTACTGTTCAACGTGAATCACGAGTTCGTCGAACTGCAGGGCGGCGACAAGATCATTGAGAACCCCGGCGAGTTCCAAGGCCTGTTCATCTTGAAGGCCGGGCAATCAATCCGCTTTCGCCTCGACAGGAGTGGAGCGACAGTGACTTCAGAAGCGCAGACGTATCCGGCAGCGATTCCGCGCGAGTTCATTGTCGATCGGCCTTTCCTGATCGTGATCAAGCGTCGCTCGGCGGAACAGCCGTATTTCGTCGCCTGGATCGACAACGTTGAGTTGCTTGTGCCCGACGCTGGCCGTACCGCCAAGGCGTCAGCACCATCAGCGTCCGCAGACTGAATCGCAGCCAGCGGCGACTTCTCGTCGACTTAGGACTTAGGCGGCTCCGAGTATTGCACTCAGTTGGGCAACGGTACAATGCGATGGGGTCACCTGTGTTGGTGCCATCCAGAAACGCGGTGAAGATGTTAAGCCACCTTGCTCGCTTCCGATTCAGCCTGACGACGCTGCTGCTCGTGGTGACGTGGTCTGCGGCCGTGTTATGGATGAACACGTCCCCCAATGAACATTGGTGGCCACCGAATTTGGTCTACTGCTTGACCGGCTACCCTTGGGTCTATGCGAAGTATGCCACCACCAGCGGTCATGGCCTTGCCGAGGCGGTCGACGTGTCATGGAACTTCACCGGCTTGGCAGGCGATTGTGCTGTCGGTCTGCTGCTCGTCATAGCCTTGACCTGGGGATCGAAACAAGTGCTGCTCTTTCGCTTCCGTTTCAGCTTGGCGACGCTGCTGCTCCTGGCCGCTTGGTCGGGGGTTGCGTTGTGGATGAACATGACGCCGTGTGTGAGTTCGTACGAAGTCGCTGCGGACACGTTCTTTTTCGGTGTCAAGGCGAATGACGCTTTTGAACGGCATGTCGCTCGTTGGGGTTGGCCTTGCTGCTACGCGGGTGACAGTTCGTCGGAACGGGCATCCCTGTCGCGATTGCCACCGCGCGGGCAAATCGACTACCGGGCGTTGTTCCTCGACATAGCTGTCGGTGTACTACTTATCGGCGCTTTGACGTGGGGCTCAAGCCAGGTGCTGCGGCGCGTCGGGGTTAGACTGAGGCGCCGCTCGGCACTGCTTCTGGGAAAGGGAGAGTCCCTGGATTCGCATGCTAACAAAGCAGCACCAACACGAACACCGTCCGCAGGCTGAACTGCAGCCAGCGACGGCGGCGGTTCGATCACTGTTGAGCTTCGGCTGCCCCAGCGCGTTCCATCTCGATCCTGATTGGCGGAATCGGATCTCCGTACAAGTCACGGAATTGCCCGATAAAACGCTCCGGGGGTGCCTTTACTGGTGCGTACCCTTCCGCCGTGACGTGGATGTTGTGCCTCCAAAGGTAGATGCTGCCGCGGTCCCACAACAAGTTGTCCGTGCCAACTATTGTGAGCACTGTCGTGACCGTCGCTGTTCCGTCGATATCCGTCTGGACGCCTGAGGCATTCGGATCGACATCTGGATCAAAGATGCGGATGGGCGCACCGGCAATTGGGCTACCAGATCGGCTATCCACGACGCGAACCAGGAGTGAATAGCTCTTCCGCCCGATCCACCTTGGTCCCATGTCCCAAACCGCCAGGGGAATGGGGCTGAGCAGCATCAGTATCACTCCGATGACCGCCGTCGGCTGATTCCGACGAACCACCAGCACGACTATTCCGAGACAAAACAGAAACACCGTCACGCCCAGGGCTTCCAACCTGGCTAGCAATCCGAGTAAGACGCAGATCAGAATAACCAACACCATCAGCCGCCGCAGGCTGAACTGCAGCCAGCGGCGGGTCTTCGGGGTGGGGGGGGGGCGTGGTCACGTCGGGAATCCTCGGGTCCACCGTTGATTCTACCGCCGCGCCACCAACTTTGGTAGAATGGCGGCGGGCGTTGTGAAGCCACGGCGCGCTTCACGGCAGCGGCGTGGTTCCGAGCCCAGAACTTGCCCCTTGCATGTTGTACCCCGCTGCCAGATGGTAAGATACGACGAGTGGCCGTGCAGAGCGGCCTGTAGAATTGGGAGTGTCACGCGGCGTCAGGGAATCCGCACATGCCTTTGCGATTGCATCCTGTCACCATCGGATTGGTGATTCTTCTCAGCGGTGCGTTAGCGTTCGTCAACCTTAACCCTCACCTTCCATGGTGGCGCCTGAGCTGGGACTGTTCTTGGGACCAGTACGAGCACGGATGGCCATTCATGTATATGTCCAGAGAACAGATCAGGGACGGAGACATGGGGGGATTGTCCTACGACCCATGGCCCTTCTTTGACGATCCACCCTTGCGACAGTTCTCGCGAATGTGGCTTTTCGTAGACCTTGTGGTTGCCCTTTGCCTTCTTGCACTGACTTCGCGGGCAGTTGAATCCTGGTTTGCCGTCAGACAGGTTCGGCTTCAGTTCCGGTTGGCCTCGTCGCTCAAAGTGATGGCTCTCGCGTGCGTTCTCTTCGCCTTGATCCGTGTCCTGGAAGGCTACAGCGGCTGGACTGACCTCGCCGGTATCGCTTTCGTTCTGGTTCCAAATGCCCTGGTGTTCATTTCCGCTTGTCTTTCAAGCGTTTTTCTCGTCAAGCTGACCCGCGCCTTTATCGTGCGGCTCTGCAACGGAAAGAACCCTGCCGAGTAGCAGCGACTGCCCCGATTCCGAAAGTACCCGCTCTGCGGCCAGACCGCATTGGACAAACACCAAGTTCGTCCGCAGGCTGAACTGCAGCCAGCGGCGGCGGGGCTTCGCAGTGAGCGGTGGGCACGGTCACGGCGATCGTCCCCCTCCAAACTCGTGAGATGGGTGGCAAAGCTGGATTCGCAAAAACGGCAACGACTTTTGCAGTTCTTCCGCGCCAGCTTGGGTGACCGACGTGTCGGCTAATTCGAGCGATCCAAGGTGTGATAGTCCCCGGAGGTGAACCAGTCCTGCGTCCGTGACTTGGGTGTGACCAAGGTCCAACTCTCGAAGTTGGCTCAGTCCCCGGAGATGAACCAGTCCAGTGTCTGTGACGCGAGTGTCATATAGATCCAGCGATTGAAGTTGCGCCATGCCACGGAGATAGACCAATCCGGCGTCTGTGACCTTGGTGTTGGCGAGCACCAAGGTCCGTAGTTCGGCAAGTCCGCGGAGATGGAGCAGTCCTGTGTCGCCAACCGAAGTACGCATCAGGTCCAGTTCGCGGAGTTGCGTCAGTGCTTCGAGGTGCCCTAACCCATCATCGGTAACCCGCGCATCCCAGAGGGCCAGGCTTCTGAGCTCCCTGAGTCGACAGAGGTGAGGCAAGCCAGCATCGGTGAGTGAGGGATCCCGAAATTGAACTTCCATCACGTTCACAAAGAGATCTTCCCTGACCAGCTTTCCGAGCCATACTGCACCGGTTCGCATCTCGTTGCCCGATGCATCTTGCTCGAAAAAAACGACGCCTCCCAGTTTCTCGATCGCCTGAACCGCGTTCCGCTGTGCCCGCGCCCGATCAACTTGATGACTCAACCACCCGAACCCGGCGCCAAGTACCAGCACCAACACCATCACGGTCCGCAGGCTGAACTGCAGCCAGCGGCGACGAGGCTTCGGGGTGGTGGTCGGTGCGGTGGTCATCGGTCGATCTTGCAGGTCGGCAGTGCCCTCTGGAGTTCGGCGACACCGGCGTCGGTGACCTTCGTCTCCCGCACGTCCAGCGTCTGGAGTTGCATCAACCCTTTGAGTTGTACCATCCCGGCGTCCGTAACCTCGGTGTCCGACAGATCGAGCGACTGCAGTTGCGTCAAGCCATTGAGGTGTTCCAGCCCGGCATCCGTGATCCAGGTGAGTCCCAGGTTAAGCTCCTTGAGTTGTGTCAACCCCTTGAGGTGTTGCAAGTTCGCATCGGTGACCTCGTTGCACCCCAGGTCCAGCGTCTGGAGTTGAGTCAAGCCTCCGAGATGTTCCAGTCCCGCGTCCGTGATCTGGACGCCGTACAGGTTCAGTGTTCGGAGTTGGGTCAATCCCTCTAGGTGTTCCAGCCCGGCGCCGGTGACCGAGGTGAGAAACAGGTTCAGCTCCTTGAGTTGTGTCAACCCTTTGAGGTGTTCCAATCCGGCGTCCGTGACCTTGTTGCACGTCAGGTCCAGCGTCTGGAGTTGGGTCAAGCCTTCGAGGTGTTTCAGCCCCGCGTCAGTGACCGTGGTGCTCGTAAGTGTCAGCGTCTGGAGTTGAGTCAACCCTTTGAGGTGCTTCAGCCCGGCGTCCGTGATCTTACTTCCCGCCAAGTGCAACGTTTGGAGGTGCGTCAACTGTTTGAGGTGTTCCAGCCCCGCATCCGTGACCTGGGTGCAAAACAGGTCCAGCGTCTGGAGTCGGGTCAACCTTTCGAGGTGCTTTAGCCCGGCGTCCGTGACTGCGGTCCGCGACAGGTGAAGCGTCTGGAGTTGGGTCAAGTCTCTGAGATGCTCCAGCCCCGCGTCCGTGATCCAGGTCTCCCGGAAACTGACCTCAATTGCGTCTCCACACAGATCTTCACCTAGCAATGTCCCCAGCCAATCTGGCTGGAAACTTACGCTGCCCCCCAACTTCTCAATCGCCTTCCCCGCCTCCCGCTGCCTCATGGCCTGTCGCAGCTTCATGCCCAGCCATCCGAACCCGCAGCCCAACACCAGCATCAACGCCAGCATCATCCGCAGGCTGAACCGCAACCAGCGGCGGCGGGGCTTCGGGGTGGTGGGCAGGGGTGTCGTCACGTCGGGAATCCTGGGGGCCACGATCGATTCTACCGCGCCGCCACGAGAGTTGATAGAACAAACGGGGGCGGTGTGCGCTGTGGAGCGACGACGTCGGTCACGGCACCGGCCTGGTTGCGGCCGTCTCGGTAACGCCTTGCTTTCTCAGGGGAACGGTCACAAACAGCGGACGGCGGTCGTCAATATCGCGAGGATATCCTTGACCGTCCAACGGAATCAGCACCGACCCGCGACCGGGAGCCGACGTCTTCAGCCAGTAGCGGCCGGTGTGGATGTGGCCCGCTCGGCGCAATAGACCATCCTGCCCTGTCGCATAGAAGCGGTGGGCGAAGTTGCATCGTCCGCGAGAGTCCGTGAGCAATTCGCCAGATCCCGGCTCCATCGGTGCGGGTGCAAATTGGGACAAAAGCCTGGGAGATGCAGGCCCTTCCAGCGGAAACCAGGGACCGCAGAGGACTTCGATTGTGGCACCCGAAATGGGTTCAAAGGTGTCGGTGTCGAGGACGAGGACGTACACGTCCAGCTTCGCCGACCCTTGCCAGGCGATGACGGAATCGGCACGGTAGCAGAACAGCCCCCCACCGAGGGCCAACGGGACCAGGGCGCCGAGCAGCAGCGATCGTCGTCGCGTCCCGATTCCAAGGGCGACCAGCACCAGCGCTGTCAGCCCCGAAGCAATGATCGGCCCCCACAACAAGCTCCAGACGAGGAGCGCGAGCAGGACGCACGTTGCCGTGATGACGACGAGCAACTGCCAAATCGTGAAATGAAAGTTCAAATGTCGGCGAGCCATACGACCGGCACAACGCGCAGGTTGCGGGAGAAACAACTGATCAGCCTCCATGCTACCAAGACGCCGCCGTTGCGCCAAATCCGATCTCCGTGGTGGCTCATCCAGACTCCCTCGGTCGTCTCGAAATCAGCGACGGGCTTACTTCAAGACCGCCATGAGGACAAACACCGCCCCCGTCAGCGCGATCGGCAAGGTGCCCAGAATACGCTGTGTCCTGGGCAGCTTGGAAAAATTCAAGAGCGTGACGGTCAAGCAAACCACGGCCACGCAGAGTAGCAGGCAGCTGATCAGGGACGCGGCCACAAACTGAAACACGCCGCCGAATTCGCCGAAATCGTGGAGCCCGTCATACCAGAGTGCGACAGTGGCCGAGGCCAATGCGATCGAAAGGAAAAATACCCCGTTGATGAACGGGCGAAACCAGCCACCTCGTCGCTCGTACTCCGTGAACCGCCGGCGCATGCGATCCACAACGCCCTCGCCGCCCAGCATTCTTGCGTTCCTCCTGGACATCGCCACGCCGCACACGATTGCTCCCAGGAGCACGAGCCCGACAACGTTGAGGAGGCTAAATTGCGCCGCCAACCCAAAAACTCCGCACGTCAGCAACATGACCACCAGCAGCCGGCGCAGGCTGAATTGCAGCCAGCGGCGGTGGGGCTTCGGGGTGCCGCCATACCGCCCAATTAGGTAAGTGGTACATGCAACAGTCTGGAATGCTATCAGGTTCTCTGGTCCCTGCCAGTGTGCGGACGTATGTGCCTGCCAGCCAAACAGCATGTAGGTGGCGGCTGACGCGAGGCCGAAAGCCCCAATGGCGATTAGTTGTATCCACTCGCAGGGCACGGTTCGACGCAAGAGTGAAACCGTTAACCGGAGAAGGCCGATCAAGGCGACGAGAATCTGCAGATCGTAAATGGTCGCAGACAGTGAGCCGCCTGGATGAAAACCCCAGCAAAAAAAGCCGTGTACTGCGTGGTTCAACACCATAGCAGCAGTCAGCAACATCGTAATGGCGACGAGAATCATTGCGTCACCGCCGGATCGTGCCAAGTCATGCAACTTTCTAGTTCTACGGCCGGATTTGCCCAGCCACACGCCGCGTTGTAGCAGCCGGCAAGGGCCCGCAACAACAGCGGAAGACGAATCGCAACCGCCGACCCATTGGCCTGGAAGTTGGCGTAGGTTACTCGTCGTCGGCTGAACTGCAGCCCGCGGCGTCGGCGCTTCGGGGTGGTGGATGGGGTCGCGGTCATGTCAGGAATCCTGGACTCCACCGTCGATTCTATCGCGCCGTCACGAACATTGGTACAATGGCGGAACACGGTCTTGCGGTTCGATTGCCACCGCTTTGGCGACAAACACAGGCCGCTGACGTTCCGCCGCGTCGGCACCTTCGTCGCCAGCGGCGCCGACTCCGAGCGTTACAGGACGGTTCGAGACGGACGGCCTTTAATCGCGCGATTCCAAGGAAGTCAAGTATGCGACAGAAGCTCGATTCTTTGTCGTTGGCCCTACTCGCGGTCGGCTGTGTGACGCTGGGCTGTGGAAAGGCCGGCGAGCGAAGTGATTACCTGCCGCGCCAGGTGCCGACAATATCTTCAACAGAACTGACCAGAACAGCGATCGTTCCAACGTTGGACACGCCGCTTGCCAATTCGGGGAACGCAGTTTGGTGCGCCACGTTCCAGGCGGCTTGGAACCACGCAAGGGACGACGTGATCCGCGACCGGCTGCGGATTGCTAACGCACAGCCGGTTGCAGACCGCCTGAACGAGTCGCCGGTCACCGAGGTGGCATTGCCACCCGGCAGCTTCTACGCTGTGGCGGGACGCCTCGAAGACGGGATCGCCGAAACGATCCACCAGGACATGCGGCGGCAGTTTCCCGGCGTGCTACTGCCGACTTTCGATGGGGCGACTGGATTCGTCGCCTATGCCTACCTGGACAAGATGGTCGCGTTTACCAACCCGTTCTCGGACGCACAACGATCGATCCAGTTCTCGGACTCGGCCGGCGTCACACACTCGGTCGCCGGTTTTGGCCTGCACGAAGGGACGGATTGGGACCTGCGAAAAAAGCAGGCCGCACAGGTGAGGGTACTGTTCAGCCAGACAGACGACCAGAACGAAGATGGTGTGGATCGGTCCAAGCCGACCGCCTTCGCCCTCGATCTGACCGCGGATCAAGCCGAGCAGCAGGTGATCGTCGCCGTGTTGCCGCGAGCGGAGCATTTGACCGCCGCTCTGGACGATTTGGCAGGACGGATCGAGAAGTCCGCACCGGATCAGTACTCGGCGAAGCTGCAGGATATCGACCTGCTGGCAATTCCCAACGTACTGTTCAACGTGAATCACGAGTTCGTCGAACTGCAGGGCGGCGACAAGATCATTGAGAACCCCGGCGAGTTCCAAGGCCTGTTCATCTTGAAGGCCGGGCAATCAATCCGCTTTCGCCTCGACAGGAGTGGAGCGACAGTGACTTCAGAAGCACAGACGTTTCCGGCAGCGATTCCGCGCGAATTCATTATCGATCGGCCGTTCCTGATCGTGATCAAGCGTCGCTCGGCGGAACAGCCGTATTTCGTCGCCTGGATCGATAATGCTGAGTTGCTTGTGCCCGACGCTGGCCGTACCGCCAAGGCGTACGCACCATCAGCGTCCGCAGACTGAATCGCAGCCAGCGGCAGCGTTTCAACTTGGATGCGTGCTCGGCGGTCAATGCCGCGGCGGTGCCCATTAACCGGCCTTTTGTATGTAGACCTTTGGCAAAGCCTTCTTGAGTCCATTGATGCCCGCGTCGCTGACCTGGGTGTTGTCGAGGTCCAGCGATTTGAGTTGCGTGAGTCCCTGGAGA
>Ga0351864_10174_pt1 | contig 30093 bp, 19 predicted proteins | sample TotcelHFGM3001L9_FD_206758 | JGI IMG/M metagenome (GOLD analysis project Ga0351864, IMG submission 206758) | Enriched cells from coal bed in the Powder River Basin, Montana, United States - Total cells FGM rep2 HSBNCT.FGM.300.1.L9 ... | reverse complement strand
GTGATCCTGTTCATCGACGAACTGCATACGGTCGTGGGGGCCGGGCGGGCCGAAGGCGGCACCGACGCCGCGAATTTGCTCAAGCCGGCCCTGGCCCGCGGAGAACTGCGGTGCATCGGCGCCACGACGCTGGACGAGTATCGCCAGCACATCGAAAAGGACGCGGCGCTGGAACGCCGCTTCCAGCCCGTGTACGTCGGCGAGCCCACGGTCGAGGATACGATCGCCATCCTGCGCGGTTTGAAGCCGCGCTACGAAACCCATCACGGCGTCAAGATCAAGGACTCGGCCCTGGTGGCCGCCGCCGAGCTGTCGCACCGCTACATCGCCGACCGCTTCCTGCCCGACAAGGCCATCGACCTGATGGACGAAGCCGCCAGCCGGCTGGCGATGGAATTGGAAAGCGTGCCGACGGCGATCGACGAAGTCCAGCGGCGGTTGCGCCAGCTGCAGCTGGCCGCTCGGCAACTGGCCGAAGAAACGGAGGAAACCGCCCAGGATCGGCTGGCCGAAATCGAGGAAGAAATCGAGGAACTGAAACGCAAAGAAGCCAGCTTGCGGGAACAATGGGAGGCCGAAAAACTGGGCCTGGGCGACATTCAGAAGATCCGCCAGGAAGCCGCCAAGATCGACGTGGCCTTCGGCCAGCTGGATACCGCCATCAAAGAAAAGCAGGCCACCGGCGTCCCGGTCGGCGAGGCGGAGTACCAGAAACTGTACGAGCTGGACGTCCAGCGCCGCCAGCTTCGCAAACAGATCGAAGCCGCGGAAGAGGAAGCGGGGGAAGAGGCCGAGGCGGTAAAGCAGCCGGCACAGCGGCGGCTGCTGCGGCAGGAGGTGACGGAGGAGGAGATCGCCGAAGTGGTGAGCGCTTGGACCGGCGTTCCGGTCAGCCGCATGATGGAGACCGAACGCGCCAAGTTGCTGGTGATGGAAGAACGTTTGCATCAGCGGCTGGTCGGCCAGGACGAGGCGGTCGAGGCGGTGTCCAACGCGGTCCGCCGCAGCCGCAGCGGCTTGCAGGATGCCGGGCGGCCCAGCGGCTCGTTTCTCTTTCTCGGCCCCACCGGCGTCGGCAAGACGGAACTGTGTAAAGCGCTGGCCGAAGTGCTGTTCGACGACGAGAACGCGATGGTCCGGCTGGACATGAGCGAATTCATGGAGCGGCATACCGTCAGCCGCTTGATCGGCGCCCCGCCGGGTTACGTGGGATACGAGGAGGGCGGCAAGCTGACCGAAGCCGTCCGCCGCCGGCCTTACTGTGTGATCCTGCTGGACGAGATGGAAAAGGCGCATCGCGATGTGTTCAACATCCTGCTGCAGGTCCTGGATGACGGTCGGTTGAGCGACAACCAGGGCCACACGGTCGATTTCACGAACACGATCGTGGTGATGACCAGCAACATCGGCAGCCAGCTGATCCAGCAGATTTCGCAAGGCGGCGGCAGCGAGGACGAGGTCCGCGAGGCGGTGATGGACGCGGTCCGCGGGCACTTCCTGCCCGAGTTCCTCAATCGCATCGACGAGACGATCATCTTCCATCCGCTGAACCGCCACGAGATTCGCCGGATCGTCGATCTGCAGTTGGAACTGCTCCGCCGCAAGCTGGAGCATCAAGGCATCACGCTGGGCGTCAGCGAAGCCGCCCGCAATCGGATCGCCGAATTGGGCTTCGATCCCATGTACGGCGCACGGCCGCTGCGGCGAGTGATCCAACAGCGAATCCAAAACCCGCTCGCGTCCGAACTGCTTCGCGGGGATGTCGCCGAAGGCGGCGGTTTGCAAGTCGATTGCCAGGGAGGCGAATTCACATTCGCCCCCCTCTCCCCTTCGCCGGCCGTCGTCGAAACCGTGTCGGTCGCATAGGGCGCTGCGGATCCGTGGACAGACTCCTACACCCGCAGGATCGCGAGAATGGCGTCGCAGATCGCCTCCATGTTTCCGGAGGTCATTCCCGCGACGTTGATCCGGCCGCTGTTGACGATATAGATTCCGTATTGTTCGCGCAGAGCTTGGACGTGCTGGGGACTGAGTCCGGAAAACGAGAACATCCCGCGCTGCCGGGTGATGAACGAGAAATCGCGGGGCGATCCTTTGGCCTGCATGGTTTCCGCAAACAGCATCCTCATGCGGTGAATCCGCTCCCGCATCTGACGCAACTCGAGTTCCCAAGCCTCGCGTAACGAGGCGTCGGACAGCACCGTGCGGACGACAGCCCCGCCGTGGAAAGGCGGATTCGAATAGTTGGTCCGGACGCACAGCTTGGCGTGACTCAACGCCGCCGCCGTCGCTGCGGCCGTCGCGCCGACCAGCGTCAGCGCTCCCACGCGTTCGTTGTACAGGCCGAAGTTCTTGGAGAACGAACTGCACACCAGCAATTCGTCGAGCCGGGCGCATAATTCCATCAAGCCGGCCGCGTCCTCGCGCAAACCTTCGCCGAACCCTTGATAGGCGAAATCGACCAAGGTCACCAGGCGGCGCTCGGCCAGCAGGCCGGCGATTTCCCGCCACTGGTCCACCGTGGGATCGATGCCCGACGGATTGTGACAGCACGCGTGCAGACAGACGGCTTCACCGACCGGTATCTGGCCCAGACCGGTCAACATGCCGTCCAGATCCAGGCGATTGCCGGCGACGTCGAAATACGGGTACGTGGCAACTTCCAGCCCGGCCGCCGAAAACACCCCGCGATGGTTCTCCCAAGTCGGCTGGCTAACCCAGATCCGATTCACCGCGAGCTTCTGTTTCAGAAAGTCGCCGGCGACCCGCAAGCCGCCGGTGCCGCCGGGCGTCTGTAGCGTCGCGGCACGGCCGTCGGACACCCACGGGTGCTCGGCGCCGAAGAGCATCTGCCGAACCAACAGCCCGTATTCCGGCGGGCCGTCGATCGGCAGATAACTCTTGCTCTTTTCTGTAGCCGCCAGCCGCTGTTCCGCTTCCTTGACACTGGCCAGGATCGGCGTGTCGCCGCGTTCGTCCTTGTAGATGCCGACGCTGAGATTGATCTTGCCCGGATGCGGATCCTTCTTGAAGGCTTCGGTTAGTCCCAATATCGGATCAGGCGGGGCCATAGAGAGAGTTTCGAACACCTGTCGCTCCTTGTATCGAATTGCGATTGTCAGGCCATGTTTGTAGGACAATTCAACGAGTCTGTCCATCTGGGGTCGGGGTTCAAATTTCAAAATTGGCTGGCAAGCCGCAAGCGGGCAGCAAAACGAGTCGGCCAGCCAATTTTGAAATTTGAACGCCCGACCCCTGTCCAGCCGAGCAACTTTCACACCAGTGGACCGCTTGCTGCAGACGATGTACACGAGTATATTTTAATGATCACCCGTACATTGATTGGGCAAGACGATGATTACCCCGTCAAACGCAACCTTGCCGAACATTGTGGAGCAGCTGCGGGGCCGCATCCGAGGCTTGGAAAAACCGCGGCGCGGGCCGGGCGAAGGGGCTCTGGCCACCGGCTGGCCGCCGCTGGACGCACTGCTGCCCGGCGGCGGGCTGCGGCGCGGCTCGCTGGTCGAATGGCTGGCCGCGGGGCCGGGCAGCGGCGCCGCAGTGCTAGCGTGGGGGGCGGCGCAGCAGGCGATGCGGGAAGGCGGCGCGATCGTGGTGCTGGACCGTCGGCGCACGGTCTATCCGCCGGCTTTGGCCGCCTGGGGTGTGGATTTGGAACGCGTGATTTTCGTCCAGCCGCAAAACGCGCGGGACGAAAGCTGGGCCTGGGACCAAGCGTTGCGCTGTCCGGGCGTGGCCGCCGTATGGGGCTGGGTCGAACGGGTGGACAGCCGCCTGTTCCGGCGCTGGCAGCTGGCGGCGGAAGCCGGCGGCTGTGTGGGCTTGCTGGTTCGTCCCGGCGACGTGCGGGACCAGCCGACTTGGGCCGATGTACGCTGGTGGGTCGCCCCGCAGCCCGCGGCGGCGGGCCGCCGGGTGCGGGTCGAGTTGCTGCGCTGCCGCGGCGCCGGCGGCAACGGCAGCGTGGAATTGGTCTTGGATGAATGGACCGGTCAGTTGTGCAAGCCGGCGCGGAACGTGGGGCCGGTGCTGAGTCTTGGAACACGCACCAATCGTTCTGGAACCTCGTCCCATGTTCAGAATGACGTTCAAAGCGATATTCAAAGCGATGTTCAGAACGATGCGCAAGAGGAGCCATGTCATGCCACGCATTCTCGCCCTTTGGCTGCCCAATTGGCCCGTGCAACGGCTCGTCCGCGAGCGACCGGAGCGGGCGTCGTGCGCCATCGTGCTGTATGAGCAAGACGCCCGTTCCGGTCAGCGCGTGAAAACCTGCTCGGCGGCCGCCTGGGAACAAGCCGTGCGGCCCGGCATGCCACTGGCCGAAGCCCAGACGCTGTTGGTCCCCAAACACGAGCTGCACCCCTTTTTCGTTTGTCACGATCCGCGCCGCGATCGCGAGGCGCTGGTGGAACTGGCCGAGTGGTGCGAGCAGTTCAGTCCTCTCGTCGGGCTCGATCAAGCCGACGAGCCGGATGCCCTGCTGATGGACGTCGGCGGGCTGGCCCATCTGTTCGGCGGCCAAGAAGCGTTGGCGCAGACGGTGGTCACCGCTTGCCGACAGCAGGGCTTGACGAGTCGCGTCGCGATTGCCGATACGATCGGCGCCGCGTGGGGATTTGCGCGTTGGAGCGAAGTGCTGGCGAACGGCGCACCGAATGGGCCTGCCGCCCTTGCGGTAATTCCGCCGGGCGAGGCGGCGGTTTTGGATTGCCTGCCGATCGACGTGTTGCGGCTGCCTGCGCGGACTACCGAACAATTATGCCGGCTGGGCGTGCGGCGGATCGGGGAATTGAATCGCTTGCCGCGGGCGAGCTTGGCGGATCGCTTTGGCGGACCGTTGCTCGAACGGCTCGACAAGCTCACCGGCGCGATCGCCGAGCCGCTTGTGGCGCATCATGCCCGCGAGCCGTTGTCGGTGTGCGAGACCTTCGAGCATCCGACGACGCATCACCAGGCGATCGAGTACGTGTTGGGAGAATTGCTGATCCAGCTGTCGCGCCGCCTGCTCGAACAAGGGCAAGGCGTTTTGCGGCTGACGTGCCAACTGGTCTGCCAGAACCGGCAGCCGTTGAAGATCGACATCAGCTTGTTTCGCCCGACGATCGCTCCGCAGCACTTGCTGGCGCTGGCCAAGCTGCAACTGGCGCTGCTGACGTTGCCGGACGCGGTCGAGGAAATCCGCATTCGAGCTTTAGCGACCGCGCGGTGCGAGCAGCGGCAAGGCGAACTGTTCGGCGGCGCGCCGCGGGATCATCCGGCGCAGCTGGCGTTACTGATCGAACGGCTGAGCAACCGGCTGGGGCGAGAGCACGTGGTCCGCGCCGAATTGCAGGCGGAATCCCAGGCCGAGTTGGCTTACCGATATCGGCCCTTGGCCGGAGAATCCGCCGGCCCTCAGGCGCCCGCACTGCCTCCTCCTCCGCCGCCCGGACCGCTGTTGCGGCCGATGCGTTTGTTCGATCCCCCGCAGCCGGTCGACGTGATCGGCATCGCGCAGAACGGTCCCCCGGCGATGTTTCATTACCAGCGGCGGCGGCATCGCGTGGCCCGCTGTTTCGGTCCCGAGCGGATCGAAACCGGCTGGTGGCGCGGCGAATCGTCCCGCCGCGACTATTACCGGGTGGAAACCGACCGCGGCGACCGCTGGTGGCTGTTCCGCCGGCTGCAAGATCAACGCTGGTTCTTGCAGGGCGAGTTTGAATAAGGACGAAGGTGTTGTACGCCGAGCTGCACTGTAAAACGAATTTTTCTTTCCTCCAAGGCGCGTCGCATCCGCACGAGTTGGTGCAACGCGCGGTGGAGTTGGGATACCACGCGCTGGCGGTGACGGATGTGAACAGTCTGGCCGGGGTGGTTCGCGCCCATGCGGCGGCCAAAGGCGGCGGGTTGAAGCTGATTGTCGGGGCGGAGATCACCCCGATGGACGCTCCGGCCATCGTGCTGTGGGCCCCGGACCGGGCCGCTTACGGCCGCCTGTGCCGGCTGATCACGCGCGGCCGCCGCCGGGCGGCGAAAGGCCGGTGTGAACTCACTTGGCAAGATGTCGCCGAACATGCCGAAGGGCTGCTGGCAGGGGTGTTGATCGGCGATGAAGAAGAAGTCTCGGAGAGACCGCTCGACCGTTATCGCCAGATCTTCCCCGACCGCTGTTCCCTGATCGCCGAATTCCAGCGCGGGCCGGATGACGAACGGCGGCTGGAAAGGCTCCGGCAACTGTCCCGTGCCTCCGGCGTGCCGCTGGTCGCCGCCGGCGGCGTGTACTACCACATTCCGGCTCGCCAGCCGCTCCAGCACGTACTGACGGCCATCCGGCACGGCGTCACGGTCGCTCAAGCCGGCGGGCGGCTGTTTCCCAACGCCCAGCGGCATCTGAAATCGCCGGACGAACTTCGCGAACTGTTCGCCCGCATTCCCGAGGCGTTGCAGCGCACGCGCCAGATCGCCGATCAATGTACGTTTTCGCTGGACGAACTGCGTTACGAATACCCCCAGGAACTGGCACCGCCCGGCATGACGCCGCTGGAATACCTGAAGCGGCTGACGTGGCAAGGCGCCCGGCAGCGGTATCCGGAGGGCGTGCCGGACAAAGTACTGCAATTGCTCAAGCACGAACTGCAGCTGATCGGCGAATTGCATTACGAAGCGTATTTCCTGACCGTGTGGGACCTGGTTCAATTCGCCCGTTCGCGCGAGATCCTGTGTCAGGGCCGCGGGTCGGCGGCCAATTCGGCCGTCTGCTATTGCCTGGGCATCACCGCCGTGAATCCGGACAAGGTGGATTTGTTGTTCGAGCGGTTCATCAGCCGCGAGCGCGACGAAGCGCCGGATATCGACGTGGACTTTGAGCACGAGCGGCGGGAAGAAGTGCTGCAATACCTGTACCAGAAATACGGCCGCGAGCGGGCCGGCCTGGCCGCCGCCGTCATCACCTATCGCACGCGGTCGGCGATTCGCGAAGTCGGCAAGGCGCTGGGCTTGTCGCTGGACTGCATCGACCGGCTGGCCAAGAACATGGACGGCTATCCTCAGCAAGCGACCGAATTGGAACAGCGTTGCCAACAGATGGGCATCGACACCGCTTCGGACATCGGCCGCCGCTTGCTGCACTTGACCGAGGAACTGATCGGATTCCCGCGGCATCTGTCCCAGCACGTGGGCGGCATGGTCATGACGCGCGGCCCGTTGTGTGAATTGGTGCCGATCGAAAACGCCGCCATGCCGGACCGCACCGTGGTCCAGTGGGACAAGGACGATTTGGAAGAATTGGGCATTCTCAAAGTCGATTGCTTGAGCCTGGGCATGTTAACCGCCATTCGCAAGTGCTTTGCCTTGGTGCAACAAACGACCGGCCGGCCGTTGAGCTTGGCGGACATCCCGGCGGGTGACACGCAGGTGTACGACATGATTTGCCAAGCCGACACGATGGGCGTGTTCCAGATCGAGAGCCGCGCCCAGATGGCCATGCTGCCGCGGCTGCGGCCGCGCTGCTATTACGATTTGGTGATCGAGGTGGCCATCGTCCGGCCCGGCCCGATTCAAGGCCAGATGGTGCATCCGTACTTGCGGCGGCGAGCCGGCGACGAGGCGGTGACGTATCCCAACGACGAGGTTCGCGGCGTGCTGGACAGGACGCTGGGTGTGCCGATCTTCCAGGAGCAAGTGATGAAGCTGGCGGTTGTGGCGGCCGGGTTCACGCCGGGCGAAGCCGATCAATTGCGGCGGGCGATGGGCGCGTGGCGGCGGAACGGCCACATGGAGGCCTTTCGTCAAAAGCTGCTGGACGGAATGCGCCGGCGCGGCTTGTCCGAGGAGTTCGCCGAACGGGTGTTTCAGCAGATTCGCGGGTTCGGCGAATACGGCTTTCCCGAATCCCACGCGGCCAGTTTTGCGCTGCTGGTCTACGTCTCGGCGTATTTGAAACATTATTATCCGGCTGCGTTCGTCGCCGCCTTGATCAACAGCCAGCCGATGGGATTCTACGCCCCGGCGCAACTGGTCTGCGACGCGCGCCGGCATGGCGTCGAGGCGCGGCCGGCCGATGTAAACTACAGCCAATGGGATTGTACGCTGGAAGGCGAGCGCATTTTGCGGCTGGGATTCCGTTTGATTCGCGGTTTGGCCGAAAAGGATGCCGCGGCCATCGTCCGGGCGCGGGCGGCGGGCCCCTTTGAAACGATCGACCAATTCACCCGCCGCACGGGATTGTTGCAAGGTGCGGTCAGCCGCCTGGCCGAAGCCGACGCCTTCGGCTCGCTGGCCTGTGACCGCCGCCGGTCGTTGTGGGACGCCTTGGCTCAACCCCACAGTCACGTGCAGCAGCCGCTGCTGAATCGCACCGATCCGCCGGCCGGCCCGCGCGCCGACTTGCCGGCGATGACCGTCCAGGAACAAGTCGTCGCCGATTACCAGACGGTCGGTTTAACGTTGCGGCCGCACCCGGTGTCCTTTTACCGCGAGCCGTTGCGGCAGAGGGGCGCGACACCTGCTGCACAGCTGGCCGAACTGCCCAATCGGAGGCAAGTCCGCGTGGCCGGCCTGGTCCTTCTGCGGCAGCGTCCCAGCACGGGCAAAGGAATCACGTTCGTGACGCTGGAGGACGAAACGGGCACGGCCAATCTGGTCGTGCACAAGGCTGTTTGGGAGCGGTTCCACGCGGTCGCCCGGCACAGCAACGCCTGGTTCGTCCGCGGCCGCTTGGAGAGCCGCCACGGCGTGATCCACGTCGTCGTCCAGCACCTGCAGGACATGCATGACGAACTGACCCACTTGGTCCAATCGCGTGACTTTCATTAGGTTCCGACCACTGCGGCGCCGCCTCGCGCGGATGCAGCGAAACGGTGTTAGACTCACGCTAAGGCGCTAAGAAAAAACCCTTTGTGTCGCGATTCACCTCGCGCTCCCTTTCTCATTCTTCGCGCCTTCGCGTGAACTATTGTGCCGCATACTTCAGGCCGTGAAGCGGATCGGCCCCCAGACGATGAATGAGGGCCCCGCCGGTGTTTCTCCTGGGACCGGGCTAAAGCAGCGAGTAAAGCGACTGGACCAAACGAACTGGGAATCGAGACGGTGGGCGAAGCGGTGCGGCTCGAGACGAATCCTCTATCAGAGGGCTGGCCGGCGGCAACACCCCAAACTCTTGTCAGCCTCGGACCGGGTAAGCGCCGATCTGACCTCAGCAAACGCGAAGAACAATCGCATCAGGTTGTCCATCGCTCGAGATTGAATGTGTGTACCAGTAATCCAGCGAGAGATCGTCTCCGGCGCGACGCCGATTCGTTCTCCAAATTCTTTCTGTTTCAGGCCGAGAAATCTCAAGGCGTCTCGAATCTGCTGGGGTGACAACAAACCCAGGTGCTGTCGCAGTGCATCAGAAATCAAATCATCGGTCACGGCACTAAAGAGGATCTCGCCGCACGATGCGCACTTGTTGACTTGAAGTGCGGGAATATGAAAGGTGTGCAGGCGTCCGTCATGCTTCACCTCAGCGTCATAAGCAATCGTTGCTGGCTCGACTTCGACTTTGCCGCACTCTGGGCAACGACGCGGGAACGGTTTGTCACACGAGGCACCCTGGACTGTCGCATTGTATTCGTGTTTTCTAGGCATCTTTAATGTTCTTGATGCTAACGGTCGGCCCCATCCTCGAGTCATCGATCACCGTTTCAATGTAGAGTCTGCGATCGGCGAAGGAAATTCGGAAGTCGTAGTGGTATGGGTGCCTGTCGCGGTAGCCCTCATAGTTCTCCCTGGCTTGATCAATCTCCCCCCCGCTGAGCGCGTGTTCGTACATCGCCTGACCAATTGCCTTCTGGCTCACCCCATCAAGGTTCTTGCGGACCCATTCTGCGGACCGCCTGTTCCATTGGATGAAGCCGTCGCAGTTCCATTCCGCCAAGGCCTCCATGAACTTGGCCAGGATCCCAAGATCGCTCAATCGAGTCATTGAGCCACCTCCTGGCATCCGCACGGTGTCATCCAGGTATCGAGGCTCTGATCAACCATAGACCGATGATTGACATATGTCAAGTCGTCTTTACAGGGCTGCGTCTCTAAGAAGTGGCATTTGTCAAGACGCGAAGCTTTTTGTTTCGCCTGTAGCACGATCTGCCTTGCGGATGATTCTGCGTTCAATTCGTTGTGCAATGTACTGCAACTAAAGAACTTGCGACTTTCCATGCGACCGCTTCATTGAGTTCGGCTGCGCCTTATTCTTGGCTGAACGGTTCTCCTCGGTGATTCGTGAGGCGGCAATCCAGGTGAAGTGCTGTTTCAGGAGACCGCCTTGGTCAAACTAAACCAGTCCCTCACCGGCGCGCTGGGTTCCACTATCTCCCGCCCCGAACGTTTAACCCCCCTCAATCCAAACTCTAAAAACGTCGCAGAGTATGGAAAGAGCTACAAAACGCCTTCGACGCACGCGGAAATCGCCCCCATGAAATAACCTATATCTTCGCGCCTTTTCGTGAGCGAATCTTCGAGAGGCATCACAGCGTCGTCGGTACCTTTCGCACTAATATTACACATCCTTGGTGGTCGGTATCTTCTCTTTTGCCTTTCATTGCCGGGCGACCCGTGGGGATGAAGGACCGAGATGTCGTCGGGCCCTCTTTCATTTCTGGCTCATAAAACCGAACATCCAAGAAAGCCGCCCTGCAGCTCCACACACGGCGTTCCAGTGGGTCGATGGGTTCTGGTGAGTTCCACCAGTTGGAGTCCGTAAGTCGCTGGATGATCTTATCCCAATAGTGGTCGAGGTCAACACTCTTGGGAATCTCGAATGCTTCGCATAGCTTTTCACGGTTCTTGCTATCCAGGCATACAAAGTAGTCGGGCCGCTTGAACGCCAGCAGTCGCGTGGCCGTGGCAGTCCCCGGCTTTTCGAACGCAGCCCGGGTGCGCGTGACGTATCCGCTGAAGTGCTCTTGGGTGATCTCGCCCGTGATTGGAATCTCGTCTAAGGCGTCCGAGATCTCCCGCTTGTTGCCGTTAATCGCCTTCGGAAAGAAGAAGTGGCCCCTCATGCTCCCGAACCAGAGCCACGGCAGCTTTTCTGTCTGGAAAATTCCAGCGATGCCTCTGCGGTCATCATCGTCCATCTGGTAGAAATGGTCGTGGGCCGTGAACAGACGGCGAGCCTCTTCCAAGATGGCCAGTCGTCCTTCAATTGAATGGTTGGGGTCATCCTTAACCGAGGCGAAGTAGGCTGGCCAGTCGGCCACAAACAAGGGCACATCCAGCGGAGACTTCCTCGGCTTGGCGTTGTCGGTCGGCGGCACGTAGGTGCCCGAGAGGGCGGCAAGCCGGTTCTGCTGGCGCCGCCAGATCGATCGGTACGCTTGAAGGTCACTCGCAGTGAGCCGCTTCCCCAGATTGAAAAATGCGGTCAGGGCCGCGTCGATACCGGCGAACGCGGCAGGGGCGTCAACATCGAGATGGTTGAAGTGGACGGCGACTTCGGCGTTCGACGAGAAGGCCGGTCCTGTAAAGTTTGGGCTTCCCATCACGCAGTCCCACACCCCGTCGCCGTGCTCAAAGAGGTAGAGCTTGGGATGGAAGATGCCCTCCGGGTTCATGATGTACTTGACGTTCTTTGTGCCGAGAAATGCAGCGATGAAGTCGGGGTGAGTCTGGTAGAAGTGGATACCCACGGTCATCTCGTCGATCTTGTGTTCGTTCTTCTTGAGCACGTTACACAGCGGAAATTCGCGCGAGGCCCACGCGACCGCCCAGCGGAGCCGCTTGCACTTCTGAATCAGCCTCCTGATTTCACTTTCAGATTCCTTTCCTGACTTGAGGAACTTCATCAGTCACCAACTTTCGCCTAGCCGTCATGGGTAAAGCATCGGGTATTGCCGGCTAAAGCCAGCCGCCGCCGCACAAGTCCATCGTAAATCGCAAGCATTGCAGGTCGTTAAGGCGGGCGCGACCGTGGGGTTGGGCCACGTCCTCGTCAAGCGGCAGCCTTCGATCTGCTGAACTGTCTGTCCGAAAGACTGCAAGGCCTGCTGAACCGCAGCCGGGTCGAGGGTGACTTCCAACAAGGCGTTAACCGGGCGAGTCGTCGGTGCAGGGCTTCCAGACAACTCGTTGAGGAAGTAAAGGATCGCCTTCGCCGGCGCGGTGCCCGCCTTCTGGCGATAGAGGTCAGAATAGACCTGCATCTGGAACACGTACCGCTGATAGTCTGGGTCGCCAAGTGAGGGTTTGTATGCACCTTTGTAGTCCCAGATCTCAACGGCCCCGCCCGTGTTCGACGCCACAAGGACATCGACGTTGCCGTGCAGAATGAACTGGCCCTGATCGGCCTGAAGTCGGCATTCCGTGTCAATGATACGAGGATAGAGAATCGGTCCCTCCAGCGAGTTGAACCGCTTCAAGATTGTCTTGGCCTGATCCTTGACGCTCGGGACGGCCCGAATGCGACGGGACTTCAGGGCGTTCTCGACCTCGGTGAAGTAGTTGTCGATGTCGGCGTCGGTCGGCAAGGTTCCCTGCGGCACGCCTAGTTCACCTCGATAGTGGGCGTGTGCCCGGTCGAGGACTTGGTGGATGACGGTGCCGTAGAAGAGTTGGACCACGAGGGCGGGCTCGTAGCGCCGGGCGGCGAACGCCCCGTATTGAATGGAGCATTGCTGATAGGCGAGGATGTCAGCGGTAACGCTGTAGCGCCGCCGCCCCTGAGCCGGTGGATTATGTGCAACTTGAAGTGATTGGAAGTTCTGCCACATGATCTCGACCTCACAATCGCGGAATGTTCTGACGCACCCAAGCGCCGCCTTGACTTCCGAAAGCAGCCGTCTGAGCCCCTGTGCTGCGTAACTGGCCGTCCGTGGCCACCAAAATGAGAGCGTATCTGGCACGCGAGTAGGCGACGAAGTGCTGGCGGATTTCGTCGTGCCACTGAGCATCGGCAATGGCGTGGACAACGGCAGGGGGACTTTGGCGGTACGGCCTCAAGTCCTGTTCCAGTCGATGGGAATCGCTTGGCGAAACGCTCGCTCCGAGGTTTCCGACGAACACGAAGTCGAACTCCAGCCCCTTCGCCTGATGCACCGTCATGATGGGGAAGAAACCAGCCGGGCAGACAACCTCATCGTCTTCGTCGTCATCGAGCCCTTTCTGGGCAAGATAGCCGCACAGCCCGTAGAAGAAGTAGCTGTACCACCAGCCCGGCAGCCGACCCGCATTAGCCTGGTCGGTCCACAATTCGCGCCCGTATTGGGCACAGAACGACTCGAACAACCGGGTCATCTTGCTGAGGCGCAGGTCCATCTCAGGGCTAGATTGGTAGCCGACGAACGGCGAGTGAGCCAAGATCCGGTACAGGATCGTCGGCGTGGCCGGGGTGATTCGATCGTTCGTCGGTTTGTTGGCGATGGCTTGGCCGCTCTGCGCGACATAATTCGCCAAGGCAGCCTGGTTGACGGCGAGGGCGTCGTACTGAGCGACCCACCCCCGCACCAGTTGTTGAACGGAAGGTGCGACCAAACTGCCCACGTAGACAAGTTGCGGGTCGATGATCCGAATGAACGCACCGAGGCACTGAGCAACCTCGTCTTGATCCAGATAATCCTTCGAGCGTGGATTATAGACCGGGATGTTCTGCGCTTGCAGTGCCGCCACGTAGGGACCGGCGAAGCGGTTGGAGTTCTTGCAGCTACGCAGCAACAATACGCACTGGCTATAGTCTTGAATGATCCCGTTGGTTCGTAGGTTGGTAACCAGACCGGCCATGTCGACAGCAGCGTTCACCACGGTATTCGTCCGAATCAAGCCGACAGCAGGGTGCTGGCCCGTGCGACCCACCATCTGGTTCAACAGTGGCTTGCCGGGGATGCGGACATTCGGCGCGGTCATCTGAGGGAAAGGCGTGATGTAGTTGTTGCACCACTGCACGATATCGCTGTCGGAGCGGTGATTGTCCGAAAGGTAGTTGATCTGCGGCGTAACTCCCCATCGTGCCTGACACGTTGGGGAAAAGCCCACCATGCACTCGACCGTGCCGCCACGGAAGCGATAAAGGGCTTGGTCGTCATCCCCGACCACGGTGATGTTGTGCGGTGCCGCATCGCTGAGCCGCAGGTAGATCGACTCTTGGATCGGATTGGTGTCTTGGTACTCATCTACGAATACATGCGTCAGCGGGAGGCGAACGCTTGTCGCATCGCCGCTGAGGAATAGGTTGCCCTGCCCGGTGTCGAGGAACTCTCGAAAGTACCGGAGCAGGCGCGAAAAGTCACAGGCATGGGAGTTGGCGAGCACCTGTTCGAAGATGCCATCGGCTTGCAGCAGTGCCGCCCACGCACCGCCAGCTTGTTGCAGGGCTGGAAGGTTGATACGATCTTCGATCAGGCGGTTGAAAACCTTTTGAAGGGCGAACGCCCAATCCCATCGGCTGAGCTTGTTCTTGGGCTTGTTGCCGAAGAGGTAGTTGAACTGAGCGAACAAGGCCGATTGTTGGGCGGCAAGGTTGCCAACGACATCTTTGTGGAGCAGCAGGGCGCTTTCAATTTCGTCCAGCAGGCGAAGGTTCTGGTAGGCGGTGTAGCGATACTCCTGCAAGATGTCGTTGCACAGGCCGTGCAGGGTGCCGATGCGAAGATCGGACGGGTCGATAGTGGCCAGTTGCGGATACAACCCTGCGAGAAATAGGAAAGCTTCCGACAGGCGGTCTTGCAGGTTCTTCGCCGCCTTCTCAGTAAAGGTGGTCAGCATGATCGAGCCGGGAGCTACGCTGTCACAGCACATGAACTTCAAGCAGCGGGCGACGAGAACTTCGGTCTTGCCCGTGCCCGGCCCTGCCGCAATCAACAGCGGCCCGGCACCAAAGATGATCGCTTGCCGTTGCGCTGGGTCCAACGGGAAGCCATTTTTCGCCTCGATTCCAGCAATCAGTTGTTGGTCGGTAATTAGCACGGCTCATTTCCCATGTAGGATCTTGTGGTACAAGACCCACGTATTGTGAAACCCTCGACGCTTATTCCGGCCCGTACCTCGGAATACGACGACATCTACGCCGATTTCTCGGCACACCGGACATCGACACTTCTCCCACGGGCGGTCGGTCAACACGGCGTCGTGCTTCTCGAAAAAGTGGTTGTCCTCGCCGCGACGTTTGAGCAACGGCCCGTATTCGTTTACAGCTTCGACGACCTCTTGGTGTGTCTGCTTATTCCCCGTAAAGTTGTTGAGGCCGACCAAGCACCGAAGTTCCATCGCCCGCAGTTCTTCTTCGCTGATGTTCTGCTCCTTCGCCGTCTCCACTAGCCGTTTCGTTGAACTCAGCGGCACCCGGATCGCGCTGTACCAGCGTTTGCCATCTGCGGCGAGGTAATTCTGGTCCGACCGCAGCCATGCCTTCCGCAAGTAGGAGGCACTGTCGAAACTGGAAACGCCCAAGAGCCGAAACATCGGCTGAATCTTCGGGCGTAGGATGCCGAACAGGTGCAACCAGACGTTTTCTTTTTCGGTGCGGGTTCGAGTCTGGATCGCCTCTCGGACAGCGCAGCAAATTTTCAAGATCTCCGAGTCTGGCTTCGGCACCAGACCCCCGAGCGCGATGTGCTGATAGCCCATGTCGATGTAATCGTGGACGTAACCGACATAGGACTTCGTGTCCAGCCCTTGAATTACGCCGATGGGAGTGAATTGGTGCCGGTGCTTTCGGCGCGCGGCAAGGAACCTCTCGGCGTTTATAGCCGTCAGTTCCATGCGTTGTCGCCGTTCCATGTCAGTGAGCACCCGCTTTTCAAGTTCGCCCTTTTTGTTTTCGACGACGATTTCGGGGAGCGGAATGTGATCGACCGACGCGGCAACATCGAACCCGAACCGGTGGTAGAGCCTCGCTGCTTCCTCGGCGGTGAACGGTGGCGCGTCCTCGGAGACGTAGGAAAACGCACCGCAGTCCCCGAACAGCAGAAGCCGCTTCGGGACTCTCATGGCCTTGCGGAGATCCGTCCGCTTGACCTTCTTCTCGTCCAGCCGGGATAGCGTGCCCTTGCCGGTGTAGATCTGGGCTAGGCTCACGAGCATCCCGTCGTAGGGCACATCGTTGGCCCCGAAAATCTCGTGGGCGTATCGTTTCGTCGTTTCAAGTTGGGGATCTGCCTCAGCCGTTTCATGGACGAACGGCTCAGTCACGTAGTCGTCCCAATCAGGGAAGAAGTACAGGTACGACGGACTGGAACGCTTGCCAGGCAGGGTGGCGGTGGTTCCTGGAAGAGCGTTGAGCCATCGCTTCATGTGGGCCATTTTGGAGCCGATTCCGCCCTCGGCGTGGATGATCCGCTGCTTCTCGAAGAGGTCCTCGATTCCCTTGATGGCAGGTAGGTAGTCGAGCCCCAGATTGACAAAGATCGATGAGGGCCTGTCCAGAGCGTCAAGCGCTTTCAGGACTTCGCGGTTTTTCTCGCGAGCCGTGGCTTCGTCAAGCCGTTGGTCGTAGGTTTCGATCAGTTCCGTGGCGTCGAGAAGGCCGTATTTCGCCGAAAGGATCTTGATGCAGAGGCCGGGAGGCCAGCTGCGCTCGTGGAGAAAGGAGCGGAGGACGCGGAAGTTCACGCCGTCATAGAGATCGAGGGCCGGGAGTTGGCCCTTGACATCGCGTTTGCGGTCGGAGCAGCCGAGCAGGAGCAGGTGGCCCGCTGGTCGGTTCGAGCGCAAGTTGCTTCGGCGCGGCGGCATAACTGGCGACCATCGACTTCTGCGGCTCTTCGGTCGTGCCCGGCACGTTGCTCGGCATGGAGTTCTCCGTTCTTCTCGCAGATGTCGGGACGCATTTTACGCGAAACAGCGGCTTCCGTCGATCATAGTAGACCGGTTCTAGCAAGAATTACGGCGATCAAGCCACGACCTTGGGCGTCCCGGATGTGGTGATTGCCACCACAAACGTCCGCCACTTGTCGCGTTATGCGCGGGCTGAGTTTTGGTCCTCCGGGCCGAATCACGGTTCACCGATCAATTCTCCGGGGATGCCGATCGATCGTACAATCTAGCCGGCTTCATGGGCTCGCGGCTCAAACGCCATCTATCCGCAGCACCAATTGGTGAGGCAGTGGCCATCGGCGCGTTGGCTTTCGTCGGGGAAATCGGAGGGCAAGACGAAGTACGGGTTGAGCAGTATCTTTCGGTCCGCGGTGGCTAGCGCATGCATGGCACTTCAGGCAGCGAGTGGCTTGGATCTTGACCGGGCCGCAGTCCGGGCGAATAATTGGGTTTTGAAACGTGAATCCGCAAGGCGATAGGTGAACACGAGGCTCAATATGTCGCAATCGCCCAGTACTGAAGGACGCTTGGCAACCCTGGAGGCGGAGGTGGCGCAGATCAAGGACCAGCTTCAGCTAGGTGCAGAGCCGCGGAATTGGCTGGGCCGGGTTGTCGGTTCGATGAGTCGATATCCCGACTTCTGGGAAGTCCGCCTGGGCCGCGAATTCCGTGAAGCGGATCGGCCCCTGGGCAATGAATGAGGGCCCCGCCGGTGTTTCTTCTGGACACGGACCATTTGGGCATCCTCCAAGATCGAGTTCAGCCCGAGTGCCAGCGACTGCTGGATCGAATTTCCCGGTTTCCGGCGACCGCCTTCTACGTGTTGATTGTGAGCATTCACGAGCAAGTCATCGTTTGTGACCCGCTCGTATCCGGCGGGCCGCGTGGTTCAGTCCCGCGTCCTACGGCACACTCGCCGCGGTGACGGCCAGCAGCGCGGCGGTGCCGCGGTCGCTCTCTCCGGACACGATATCCAGCGAACGGATTTCGACTTCCGGCCGCGGGTTGGTCCACTGCCGGGCGTAGACCGCCGCATGGAATTCGGTCCCTTCATAAGGCCGCGTCCAGGCCAATTGCGCGCCGGGCAAGGCCTGGGGCTGCTTGACGCGGTAATCGTCGATGTCCTGCTCGGCATGGATCGGCAGGACTTCGTCCCGGCCGTCCGAGTAGCGAATCACGTAACGGACGATCTCGTATTGTTGACCTTCCTTTTTTTCCTTCTCGTTGCGGCGCCGATCGATGCGCGCCGTGTGCAGAAAGAACAGCGCGTCGGCCCGGCGGTTCACTGGGATGCCGGTGACTTGTGCGGGTAACTGGCCCGGAACTTTCGGCCCGGCGAGCATAATGCAGGTGGGCACCGGCGATGTCGGGAAATCGTAGATGTCATAGCTGACGCCGGCCAGTTTCTGCGCGCCCACGGGCAGATCCTTCAGCGTCCAGCGGGCGTCGCCGAACCAGCCGCGTTCCGTCCGGTACTGGTTGGCGTGTTTCGAGAGATCGACCGGCGAGTACGTCAAGGGCGCGCCGGCGATCACCGTCTTGCCGCCGCCGAACGGAGCACCCAGGTTTCGCAGAATCGACGCCAGGACGCTCTGCTTCTTGCTTGCGTTGGCCGGCACTTCCTCGGTGTCCTGGAACAGCAGGTTGACCAGCACGATCCTGCCGGGACCGCGCGGATATTCAACCAGCCCGCCGACGTTCAGCAGCGGCCGGACACGCTCGCGAAAGTCCGCCGGGCGCCGGGCATAGAACGCCAAATTATCGCAACCAATGATCTGCACGCCGTTCTGGCGCTTGGCCGGAATGTCGTCAAACCGGGCGTGACGGACCGTGATCTGCTTGGCCGATCGCGGCGGGTCGATGTCGAACGTCGCAGGCTCGCCGTCCGGCGGTACGGCAAAACTCAGCCTGCCCGCCTCGTCGCCGTCGAAGACCAGTTCGACTTGTTGCGTGGGATTGTAGAACACGTTGCCATCCCACGTCCAGGCGACCAGTTCCTGCGGTTTGGGCAACGTCAGACCATAAGACCGGTTCTCGGCCGGATGGTTCTGGATATACTTCCAGCCGTCGGCACTGACCATGCCGTTGACAAAGTTGTACCAGGCGTCGCTGTCCCACTTGCCGAACGGGGCCACCTCGTCGCCGTCCACGACAAAGCGGAAGGTGTCCGAGGCGACGTAGTGGCCGGCTTGCCATGCGAAGATCTTCTCGGACGAGTACAGCGCGACGTCGCTGAGCGAGACACCGGCCAGCAGCCCGCTGCGCGGCATGGCGAACGTCACCCGCTCGCGGCGAAAGGGCCGAATCATATGCTCGAAGCCGACGATCCGGTTAAAATCCGCCAGGCCGTCGGGCGTCAAGTCGTGAAACACGAGAGAGCCGCCGCCGTCGTAGAACGCCTGCAGCTTGCCGGTATCGGCGGCCAGCGATTTCAAGTTGGCAGCCGTGGCCGAGACCACGGCGATTTTACCCTTGGCCACTGCCTGCCACGGATCGTCCGCCGTCGCGAATTTCAGGTTGATCGAATCCAGCACTTTGGCCAGCGGCGGCTCGACCGCCGCGGCGGTCGGGAGGAATTCCAAACGATAGCTGGCGCCGTAGTCCAGGGCATTGAACAACAGCGTTTCCGCCGCCGGATGCTCCGCCAGCTTTTCGCCGACGACCAGCTGGCAAAGCATCAGCAAGCCGTCGTTGATCGGGACACTCAACAAGGCCGAATTCAACAGCGATTCGTTGCATTGCACCAGCGACCTCGCGCCGCGCTGCGGCTTGAGATACGCGTTCTTGTAGACCACTTCGCCCGGTTCCCAAGAAAAGAAGTCCTTGTCCTGCAAACCGCCCAGCAGCGGATGCGACAAGTCTTCGGCAAAGGCCGTGCGGCCGACGTTCCGCTGGAATTCCACCTCCGCCGCGCCGAGCCCTTGGTATCGTAGCGGATGTTCCTGCTCCAACAGCAGCACGCGGCCCCCGCCGGCCGCGTAGGCGGCGAACGCCGTGGACGATGTGTCGGCCGGCGTCAGCGCGTCCGGTCCGACCAGCCAGAGTTTGCCGGATATCGGCGGCGGATCGAGACTGGCCAGCGGCGTAAAGGCTACGGCGTGCGACCGCAGACACGCGGCGGTATTTCCCTGCGGATCGTAGACGAACAGATCGCCGGGCTGTAAGCGGCCTAGGGCCGGCGATCTCGCTCGGTCGCGGCCGCTCGGCAGCACCGAAATCTCCTTGCCGGCGCGGAACACTTCTTTGCCTTTCGCAGCCAGCGTCAGTGTCCACTGCCCCTCAAGCCGCCGAGCCGTGTTCGGGATCGGCAATTCGACGTCGCACTTTTCATTCTCGCCCGGCGGCACCGCGAGCATTGTCGAGCGCTGTGCCACGGTCCGCCCGTCGAGCGTCAGCGTCCAGGCGAACGTCAGCGACTCGGCAAACCGCGTATTGTTGAAAATGCCGACGGTCCGCTTCGCCGTTCGGCCGGAGGCGAACGAGTCGTCCCACTGGCGCACGAGCACGGCCCGCGGCGCCCAGGCGTTGTATTGCGAGCCGTCGGCGTCGGACGGCTGTTGGCAGAAGTCGCAAGCCGCAATGCCGAACCAGCGGTAGCCTTGCGAGATCACCTGCATGGCCTTGCCCACCGCGGGCCGGTTGCCGGATTTGCCCGAAAAGACCTGCTCGCCGCCGAAATACGCATAGGCGGGATTAATCCCCGCGGCGAACAGCTCCTCGCCGATAAACTTGGGCCGCTGCTGGTCCCACGTCCACTCGCGCTGGTCCGCGTTGGCTTCGTATGCCAGTTGCGGATAGTTCCAGAACGGTTTGGTGCTGTAATGATCGCCGTGAACCGGCAACGTCTGGGCTCGGGTCGCCCCGCCGCCGTCGATCATGATCGGCCGCGTCGGGTCCACCCGCTGGATCGCTTCCCAAGCCCGCGTCAGTACGGGCTCCCATTTGTCGAGCGCGCCCAGATTGCGGGCGTTGATAAAGTTCAGTTCATTCTCCACCGACCAGAGCATGATGCTGGGATGGTTCCGCTCGCCCTTGATCCACGCCGTCAAGTGATCGATCCAGTTGTCGCCGAGTTCCGGCAGAACCGCCGGCATGTACCCGGCGGCCTCGCCGTCCAAGTACCCGGTGCGGCGGATCAGGGCACCGCCGCGATCCATGAACGACAGCACCTCGTCCGGTTCCCGGCCTAACCATTCGTATCGCCCGCCGTGCTGAGGCCACATGCGACTGAAGCCGTAGTTGAACTTCGGATCCTTGAGCGACGCCAGATGCTCCTCCGGCGTGCTGCCCGGCACACCGTGTTCGGTGAAGCCCTGCCACTTCACGCCGTTCAGCCGCAGATGGATCCCGTCGATCGTCCATTGGCGAAAGCCGAACAGTGTCTCCTGGACGTCCACCGCTTGGCCAGCCACTTGGATCGTGGTTCGCAGCCGATAGCAATTCGGCTCATCCGGCCACCACAGTTTCGGCTGGTCCCAGGCCAGCTGTTCGACCAACACCGCCTGGCCGGCGCGCCCGTCCACCGTCAGCGGCCCCCAACGCTGTTCGACCTCGCCCGTCTTGTCGTTGACCGCTTCGACCAGGACGCCGGTCGGCGATGCGCCGGGGCGGTTGTTTTGGACCGTGATTTCGACGCCGAGCTTCTTGTCCGCCACAGACGGTTTGCAGAACACGTCCGCGGTGTACGCGGGACCGGCGGCGATCCACTGTGGTGTGCCGACGATGCCCATCCGCGTCTGGTTCCAGATCGGATAGACCAGTTCCTGAAAACCGCTGCTGAAAAACTTGAGCGGCAGATTCCAACGCCGCCGCAGCTTCAGCGGGTCCGCCGGATCGGCCTTGTAGCCGTACCAGCCGTCCTTGATTCCGACCCACACCTCGTTGACCCCGGGCCGGACCGCCTTGGTGATGTCGAACTGTACCCGGGCGAACGGGTTTTTATCAAAGCCGCAGAACTGGCCGTTGACGTACAGTGTCGTGTTCAGGTTGTTGGCCGGAAACACGAGGATCATCGAGCGGCCCGCCAACGCATCGGGCACCTCAACGCGGGTGCGATACCACAGCCGATGAGCGAACACGAGGTCCTCGCGGCGGTTCTTGTCGCCGGGCACGTCGATGGCCGTCCAGCGCGGCGCGGCCGGAAAGCCGTCGATCGGCGCTGCCACGCGAGCCGGCAATTGTTCGTCGTGACGGCAGATTTCCCACAGGCCGGCCAGCGGCACCGATATCCGGGCCGCGGGCCCGGTCGCCGCGGGCAAGTGGAACGTGTGCGCCGCCGCGGTTCGGTCGCGGTCCGTCTGGTGGTCCTCGCCGGGCTTGTAGAACTGGTACGGATGAAACTCGCCGGCGGCCACGCACACACAATCCAACGCGAATAGAATCCGTTGCGGCTTTCCTTGCGCGTCCTTCGTTTTCGGCACTCGAAAGGACAGCGTGTGCGGTCCGGCGGCCAGCGGCTGTTTCCCCAGTTTCAACCAGGCGACTTCGGTCCAGAAGCTGAGTTCCATCAGGTCGGTAGTCAGCTCCTCGGGCGACACCGAGTTCCACGCCCCGTCGTCCAGACGCCAGTCGAACGGCGAGCGTACAAACTCGAAACCGATCCGCACCCAGATTTCGTACTCGGCCCGCGCAGAAACGTCGAACGCATAGTCCACCAGGACGCCTTCGGCGGGCGCATCGCGTTCGACCTGGTTGGCATCGATTGCGACTTGGAACCAAGCCTCTCCCGAAAGAAACTCTGGACGCCCCACGCCCGGCACGCTCTGCGGAATATTCACGCGCGACGGCTGTTCGCCTTCGATCCACAGGAAATCCATTGCCCCGGCCGTCAGATCCAGTCCGAGCACAACCGTCACGGCCGCGGCCGCGATCCAGCCGCGGAGAAAGCAAGAGCGAAAGTTGGCGAATGAAAAACGATCCGGGGTCATCATCGGCGAGGCTCCGTGGGCGTGAGGCTGCATAGCGACGTGAATATCGTAGCATACGCCGTTGGCCTGTGTAACACCGACCGCGGCCGACACCGGAGCACGGCCCGCTTGCCGGCGACCTGCGGGTTCATCCACATCGCGCTCCGCTTGCTCAAGTGCAGTCCTTCTCCAATAATGAATCTGGCTTCGTCAACAAGGAGTTCCCATGTCTACGGCAACCGCAACCTCGCCTCCGGCGACGCTCGAACTCGCCGCCGAAACGCTGCCGCGCGTCTGGCCCAGCGGCTGGAGCTTGGCCGACTTGCAGCAGCACCTTGGCGGGATTCCCGCCGAACGCATCCGGCTGGTCCCGGCCCCAGGCTGCGCAACCGAGCAGGACTTGCTGGAAATCGCCGACCGTGAAGACCGGCTGTACGAACTGGAGGACGGCGTCCTGGTGGAGAAGGCGATGGGCTGGCACGAATCGATTCTGGCGACGTGGATCGGGGCGCAGATCGCCGCGTATCTGGAGACCCATGACTTGGGCCAAGTGCTGGGGGCGGACGGACCGCTGAAACTCCTGCCCGGCACGATCAAGCTGCCCGACGTGGCATTCATCGGCTGGAGCCGATTTCCCGCGCACCGTTTGCCGCGGCGGCCGGTTCCGTCTCTCATCCCCGACCTGGCCGTCGAGGTGTTGTCGAAAGGCAATACCAAGGTCGAGATGGAACGGAAGCTGAAGCAGTATTTCGCGGCCGGAGTCCGTCTCGTTTGGTACATCGACCCCGGGACCCGATCGGCCCGCGCGTTTACCAGTCCGACCGACGTCACCGAGTTGGAGGAAGACGGAATGCTGGACGGAGGCCAAGTCCTGCCCGGCTTTCAACTCTCGTTGCGCCGTCTGTTTGAACGGGCCGACCGACAGGGCCCCGCGCCGGCCGAGGGATGATCGTTCCTCCGCGGCGCGGCGGCTGTGAGAACCAGTTCCACGAATCATTGCGCGGGTCCGGGCCGCCGACAAGCTGTAACAGGTCAAGGTAATCGCTCAAGGAGAGCACCGTGAAAGCGTTGGTCAAAAGCAAATCGGAACGGGGACTCTGGCTGGAAGACGTGCCGGAGCCGGAGATCGGAATCAACGACGTCTTGATCCGGGTGCATCGGACCGGCATCTGCGGCACTGACCTGCACATCTACAACTGGGACGCCTGGGCGCAGAAAACGATCCCCGTGCCGATGGTCGTGGGGCACGAGTTCGTGGGCGAGATCGTCGAAGTGGGCTCGAACGTCACGGACTTTTTTCCCGGCAATATCGTCAGCGGCGAAGGCCACGTGGTCTGCGGACGATGCCGAAATTGCCTGGCCGGCCGCCGTCACCTGTGCGCGCACACCAAGGGCGTCGGGGTGAACCGGCCGGGGGCGTTCGCCGAATATGTCGCCTTGCCCATGACTAACGTTTGGCTGTTTCACGAATCCATCGAGCCGGACGTCGCGGCGATCTTCGATCCGTTCGGCAATGCCGTGCATACGGCCTTGTCGTTTCCCGTGCTGGGCGAGGACGTCCTGATCACCGGGGCCGGACCGATCGGCCTGATGGCGATCGCGGTCGTTCGCCAAGCGGGCTGCCGGTATGTCGTCGTTACGGACGTCAACCCGTACCGCCTGGAGTTGGCCGGCCGGATGGGGGCGACATTGGCGTTGGACGCGCGGACCGAGCGGGTCGCCGACGCCCAGCGACAGCTGGGAATGACCGAGGGTTTCGACGTCGGCTTGGAGATGTCCGGCCATCCCGCCGCGTTCCGCGAGATGCTGGCCAACATGTGCCACGGCGGGCGGATCGCCATGCTGGGAATCCCGCCCGGCGAAGTGGCCATCGACTGGAACACGGTCATCTTCAATATGCTGACGATCAAAGGCATCTACGGCCGTGAGATGTACGAGACGTGGTACAAGATGACCGTCATGATCCAAAGCGGTTTGGATATCCGGCCCGTGATCACCCATCGGCTGGCTTGGTCGGATTTCGAAGAAGGATTCGCGGTGATGAACAGCGGCCAGTGCGGCAAAGTTGTGCTGACCTGGACCGCATGATGAAGGCACGGGGCCTTATGGAAGGGCGTTTTCTCGCGTTTGTGCGGGGTTTTCCGGGCGGAAGGTGAAGCTCCCCCTGGGGAAAACCCAGGCCAGCCGCTAGAATCGCGATTCGTGCTTGATTTGACGGATAGGCAGGAATGGCCGGAGGGACGGCGGCGGATGAATGTATTGGTGATCGGCAACGGCGGTCGGGAACATGCGTTGGCTTGGAAGTTGTCGCAGAGCGCGCGGGTCAAGCGGGTCTTTGTCGCGCCCGGCAACGCGGGGACGGCGCTGGACGCCGAGAACGTGGACATCCCGGCGAGCGACTGGAAGAGGCTGATTCAGTTCGTCCGCAGCGAAGACATCGACTTGACCGTTGTCGGCCCGGAAGCGCCGCTGGCGGCCGGCATCGTCGATGCGTTTCAGGAGGCCAAGCTGCGGGTCTTTGGTCCCTCGAAGGCCGCGGCTCAATTGGAAGGCAGCAAAGTGTTCTGCAAGAAGGTGCTCCGGGACGCCGGCGTGCCGACGGCGGACTATCGCGTCTTCTCCGATCCCGATGAAGCGACGCGGCACGTCTGGGATCGCTATCCGACGCAGAACGAAGAGGTTCCGCTGGTGGTCAAGGCCGACGGCTTGGCGGCCGGGAAAGGCGTGATCGTGTGCTCGCGGCGGGACCAGGTCCTGGCGGCCATCGACCAAATCGGGCGTCAGCGCATGTTCGGCGACGCCGGGCGCGAACTGGTGCTCGAAGAGCGTCTGGACGGCCAGGAAGCCAGCGTGCTGGCGATCACCGACGGACGAACGATCTTGACGCTGCCGCCGGCCCAGGACCACAAGCCCGCCTATGACGACGATCGCGGACCGAATACCGGCGGCATGGGTGCGTACTGCCCCGCGCCGGTCGTGACCGAAGCCATGCTGCGGTGGATCGAAGAGCACGTCCTGTTGCCGACCATCGTGACGATGAAACGCAAGGGGGCGCCGTTCGTGGGCGTCTTGTATGCGGGGCTGATGATCACGCGTCAAGGCCCGAAGGTGCTGGAATACAACGTCCGTTTCGGAGATCCGGAATGCCAGCCGCTGTTGATGCGGCTCAAGACCGATTTGGCGGACGTCCTGGAGGCCGCGGCCGACCATCGACTGGAGCGTATCGGCGGACTGGAATGGGACCCGCGCCCGGCAGTCTGCGTGGTGATGGCCAGTGAAGGCTATCCGGGCGATTATGAAAAAGGCCGGCCGATTCGCGGCTTGGGGGACGCGGACCAATTGCCCGACGTCAAAGTCTTTCACGCAGGAACCGCGCGTCAAGGCGAACAAACGGTCACCGCCGGTGGCCGCGTCCTGGGCATAACCGCCTTGGGCGATTCGATCGCCATGGCCAAGCGGCAAGCGTACACCGCCGTCAAGTGCATTCGCTGGACGGGCGCCTGGTGCCGCAAAGACATCTCGGACAAGGCACGGGCGTAAACCCTGACCGGCTGGACACTATCGCCAGCTGCGGCAGTGGTCGGCGAAACGCGCGTCCAGATCGGGCAAGCGGGAGCGGAGCCGGCGGCTCAACAGGCCCGGCGGCGTGAGTGCTTGCAGATCCGCCAGGAATCGCTGCAGTTCTTCGCGAGCTTCGGGCGGACCGTGGATCATAAAGTGGGCCCAAGCCCAAGCCTGGCGGTACCGGCTGCGCGTCATCTGGCTCACCTCGCGGATCTGTTCCAGGTCTTCGAGGCGGGCCGTCTGACCAAGGTACGCACTCCACCGAACGTACTTCTGGTGCGGATTGCCGGACGCCCGCTGGTCGGCGGGAACCTCGAAGTACTCCGCCAAACCTTCGTCCAGCCACAACGGTGTGACCGGCAAGGCGGCATTCAGCAGGGCATGCGCACATTCGTGACGCAAGTCCACTTCGAATTCGTCGCCCAAGCAGGCGAAGACCATCCCCAGCCCGCGTTCCTTGATAAACAGTGCTTTGCGAGCCGGAGCCTCCGGGAAATACTGCTTGACATAACCGTAGTACGTGCTCTTGTGGCGGAACAAGAAGATGTGGATCCAGTCGCGCGAGGGCTGCAGGCCCAGCAACTGGATGATTTCCGGTTCCAGGGCGGGCAGCGTATCCAGCAGCGGTTTGTACGCCGCCAGAGAAACGTCCGCGTGGCAGAGAAACTGGCCCGCTTGATATTCGTCGGGCCACGCGACGGCTTGCGCATGGAGCTGAGCGGGAACGGCCATCGCCAGCAACGCTCCGGCCAGCCATGCGGCCAGCACGCGCCGCGGCAGTTCGCCGTCGCCGGGCGGCGGTTCCTCGCGGCGGCAGCGCCGCTGACGACGTTGCTGCATTGCCCAGACGGTCGGAGGGTTGCCGGCAAACGCCATGTCGCATCTTCCTGGGGAGCGTGATCCGCCGGGCCCCGATGGTCTTGACGGCTATGAGCATGGTGTCATCCGCGTCCGGGCCCTAGTGCCGTGTCAGCTTAATCTTCGGGCAGCGGAAGTCGCAAGACTTCCTATTCCAAACTCTGGCGAGTTCGGCTACCCGCATTTTTCAGCCTGGACGACGCACTAGCTGCCGTCAACGGGCCTCAATCGGCCTGTTCCCTGCCGGCCACGAGCCGTCGGGTGCCGGCACTTTACGCGGCGCGTCCGCGTTTGAACAGATTGGCCAGCAAGCCGCGCGACTTGGGCTTGTACCGCAGCACGGTGACGTCGCCGCCCTCGGCCACCGCCGCCGGATTGCGGCAGCACAAGTCGACCGCGACCTCCTCGCCCACCAACCGTTTGGCGCGCTCGAAAGCATGCTTCATCAACGGCCGGCGGGCGTTGTGGCCATGCGCGTCGGTCGCCAAAAAGTGAACCAAACCCTGTTCCAGCATCCACTCGCTCAACTGCTGCGACTGCGGCCCGAACGTTCCCAGCAAGCTCCCACAGGTGACCTGCATCAGACAGCCGCGATCGACCAGCGGCGGGAGCAGACGCGGCTGTTTGAGCAACCCTTGATTACGTTCCGGATGAGACAAAATCCCCACCATTCCGGCGCGGCGCAGCCCTTCCAGGACTTCTTCCAGCGGAAAATACAACTCGTGCGGCAATTCGAGCAGCACATGCTTGCGGCGATCTGCTAGCGTCAGCACTTCGCCGCTGGCAAGTTTCTCGATCATCCCCGGCTCGATCCGCACGTCGGCGCCCGGCAAGACGCGCAGCGCAACCCCGTGATTTTCCAGGAATTGTTGGAGTTCGCCCGTTCGCGTTCGGATTACCCGGCCGCTGTTGTGTGCAAAGTTTCCCAATTGGTGGGGCGTCACGACGATGGTCTGGATGCCGTCCGCCACGGCCATCGCGGCCATCAGCAGCGATTGCTCCCACGATTGGGCCCCGTCATCGATTCGGGGAACCAAATGACAATGAATGTCCACAAACCCTTCACTCTTCGTCATGACGCCTCCTGCCTAGCCCTGCCCACCGGGGACGAAGCGGGGGGAGTATAGCGAGTCTCGGAACCCGGTCAAGAGAAATCCGGCCGCGTTTATAGCTCCCGTGGAAAGGAAAACGATGCCCGAATTGCCCGAAGTTGAAACCATGCGGCGGGGGATTTTGCCGATCGTCGGCGGACGGATCACCGACATCGAAGCGGTCGCCGGCAGCCTCAAGCCGATTCGCATCAGCCCGCGGCCGTCGCTGTTGTGTCGTCGCACGGCCGGTTGCCGGATCGAGGCGATCGAGCGATACGGCAAGCGGGTGGCCTTGCGGCTGGACAGCCAGGCGGTCCTGGTGCTCGAGCCGCGGATGACCGGACTGATCTTGTTGGCCGAACCGCCCGATCTGGAACACCTGCGCTTGCGCGTCCGCCTGTCCGGCGTGCGACCCCGGCAACTCCTGTTCTGGGACCGCCGCGGCCTCGGATCCGTGCGTCTGCTGGAACCTCGGCAACTGGCTTTGGAACTCGGCCCGGACAAATTGGGCCCCGATGCGCTGGAAGTTTTGGCCCAGGAACTGCGCGAACGGCTGCACACCAGCCGCCGCGAAATCAAGGTTGCCCTGCTGGATCAGCGCGCCGTGGCCGGAATTGGAAACTTGTACGCGGCCGAAGTGCTGCACGTGGCCGGAATCCATCCCGGCAAACGCTGCGATCGCTTGACATCCGCCGATTGGGCGCGCTTGCATGCAGCGCTGCAGCACGTCCTGGCCGAGGCGGTCCACTACGAAGGTTCGACCTTGGCCGACGGCACCTACCGCAACGCGCTCAACAGCCCGGGCCGGTACCAAAATCATCACCGCGTCTACGGCCGCACGGGCCAGCCTTGCCCTACGTGCGGAGCCGGACCGATCCGCCGGATCGTGCAAGCCCAGCGGGCGACGTTCTTCTGTCCGGACTGTCAACGTCGGCGGGGCGGCGCGGCGGAGAGGACTTGAACAGAAGGCCACGGTGCAGACGAAGACGTCACGCGCCACGCGGTTTGCACAGGTCGCCGCCCTCCGCCCCCTGGCTCATGCCCGGGGATGAAACTGCTTGTGGACCTTTTTCAATCGCGACTGGTCCACGTGGGTATAGATTTGCGTGGTTTGGATACTGGCGTGGCCGAGCATCTCTTGGACTTGGCGCAAGTCGGCGCCGCCGGCCAGAACGTGCGTGGCAAAGCTGTGGCGAAGCGTGTGGGGACTGATCGTCGGCGACACGCCCGCGCGAACCGCGTATTTCTTGACCAGTTCCCAGATGGCTTCGCGCCGCAGCCGCCTGCCGCGGCGCGACAGCAACAGCCACTCGGGCGACGCCGCCGCCGCGGCGGCCAGCAGCGGCCGTTCGTGGTCCAGATAGTCCTGCAGCGCCTCCTTGGCCGCTCGGCCCAGCGGAGTCAGCCGCTGCTTGTTGCCTTTGCCATGACACAGGCAGAATCCTTCGGCCAGATGAAGATCCAGCACCCGCAGATTCGACAGTTCCGAGGCGCGGCAGCCGGTGGCGTACAGCAGTTCCAGCAGCGCGCGGTCCCGCCGCGGAAACGGATCGTAGGGCCGCGGCGATTCCAGGAACTTCTGCACCATGCCCGGAGACAGCACCTCCGGCACGCGTTCCCACAGCTTCTGACTCCCCAGCAGTTCGGCCAGATTGTGCTGCAGGATGCCTTCCAGTTGCAGATAGCGGAAGAACATCCGCAGGGCGACGATATGCCGGGCGATGCTGGCCGGAGCCAACTTCAGCGAATGGAGCCAGCCGACGAAATCCGACAAGTCGCGAATCCCCAGTTCAAGAATCGGCTTGCCGCTTTCTGTAAGCCACTGCTGAAACCGCCGAATATCGCGCCGATATGCCTGGACGGTATTATCCGCCAAGTGGCACTCG
>Ga0351864_10163_pt1 | contig 31761 bp, 24 predicted proteins | sample TotcelHFGM3001L9_FD_206758 | JGI IMG/M metagenome (GOLD analysis project Ga0351864, IMG submission 206758) | Enriched cells from coal bed in the Powder River Basin, Montana, United States - Total cells FGM rep2 HSBNCT.FGM.300.1.L9 ... | reverse complement strand
CGGCAGCGGGGCAGGAACGCGGAGCATCGGGGATAACCGATGCCACGGGCCGATTCAACTTGACGACGTATGAAAAAGATGACGGTGCGATTGTCGGTCCCTTTACCGTCGCCATTTTCAAGACGGAGACCACTGGCGGGATGTCTCCTGACGAGGAGCACAAAGCCATTGCTGCCGGCCAACAAGTCAAAGCCGCCGAAACCGTTGACAAGTTGCCCGCGAAGTACAAGGACGGCCCGAAGTCCGGTTTGACCGCCGACGTTGCCGCTGATCGTGAAAATCATTTCGAGTTTAAGCTCGCCGACTGATTGGGTTCGCAGCGCGCGGTCCTGGGCTTTGGGCGAGTTTTGCCTGTACCTGCTGCTCGCCGTTTTGTCCACGTGGCCTCTTGCGCGTGATCTGGACCGTTCGGTTGCTTTGGGCCAGGAAACGGCGGCGTCGGTGCCGCTGTTCACGACGTGGACGGTCTGGTGGAATGCGGATCGAATGGCCCACGGTTATCGCGGCTATTGGGATGCCCCGATCTTTCATCCCGATGCGGACACGTTCGCGTTTTCCGAGCCGATGCCCACGACGGCGATCGTGGCGCCCCTGTTGTGGCTCAGCCACAACCGCCTGCTGGCCCACAACGTTTTCTTGCTGGCGGCGCTCGCCTTGAACGGTTGGGCAGGTCTGCAATTACTGCGCGACGTGGGACTGGGCCGCTGGTCCGCCACCCTCGGCGGCACGCTGATCGTGCTCATGCCGATGGTGCATCGCGAATTGGGGGTTCTCCAACTGGTTCCCTTGTTCGGCATCCTGTGGACCGTTCGCTGCTTGCTGCGTTTTGAAAAACGTCCGAGCCCGCTTCGAGGGGTATGGCTGGGAGCGGCGTTCGCCGTGACTTATCTGACGTGCGCCAGTTATGGGCTATTCCTCAGTGTGCTGTTGCCGCTGGGCGCGGTATGGATCTTGGGCAAGCGATGGAGAGACGCACGCACTTGGACGACCCTGCCCATTGCGGTTCTTGCGAGCCTGGCACTCGTCGCACCAGTTGTCGTCCTGCAATGGCGCGCCGCGCACCAGCACGGATTAGTTCGCTCCCCGGAGTTGGTCAAACGGCTTTCCGCCAAGCCGGAGGATTACTTAATAAGCCCTGGAAAACGCGCGGGCCAACCAGCGGCGATTGGGCAGCGCCGCGCTGAAACCCGTTTTCTCTTGTATCCCGGTATCGTGATCGTCGGACTTGCCTTGCTCGGCACGTGGGGCGGACTTGTCCGCCAGCGGCATCGCCGTTGGACGGCCTTTTGCGTGACGGTTCTGTTGGCTGCCTTCATGCTGTCGCTGGGACCGGGATTCCGCTTGGCCAGTTGGAGTCCATACGCCGCTTTGATGGACTGGTATCCCGGTTTTGCCCAGGTGCGGAGCCCCTTTCGGTTTGCCATCTTCGTCCAGCTGATGACGGTGCTGCTGGCCGCTTGTGGACTGAGTGTCATGGAGCGTGCGGTTCAGCTTGTCTGTGCCAGGGGATTTCGCCGAGGAAGCGATCCCCTCAGGTGGCATCGGGGCGGAACGATACTCGCGTGCGTCTGCACCTTGGCCGTGGCCGGTGCGGCGTTGACCGAAATCCTGCCGCCGCGTCCCGCGATGTACACGCCGCCCACGTTCCCGACGCAGCGCGGATGGATCGAGTGGTTGCAGACGAACACGTTGCCGGACAGCATCGTCGTCTGCCTGCCGTTTCCCCAAGGTGACGGCGTCCGCGACTATGAGCAGACGACCCTCTGGATGTATTGGGCGACCTTTCATCAGCGAAAACTGGTCAATGGGTACTCCGGTTTTCTCCCCGCGAACTATGTCGCCACGAAACAACAGATGATCCATTTCCCGGACGCGGCATCGATCCGACAACTCCAATCACACGCCGCTACATACTGTGTAATCCATCGTTCGTACCGGACGCGGAAGGATCTCGAAAGCGATCTCACCGCGCGTCGATATCTTTGCTGGTGCTATGCGGACGAAAGAGCGGAAATCGATATCTACCGTCTGCGGACCCCGGACGCGAAAACAGCGCAACCCGAGGCGTTCACCCTTAAACCGCCGTTCGAAAAGGCCGCGAGTTGATGCCGGCCCGTCAGGAGTCTGCCGGATCTATCACGCAGCTTTCGACCAGTTTGCGCGGTGCGCCGATGTCCAAGACGTGCACGTGGCCCAAGTAGGCCTGGGCCGCGGGCACGGCAAAGCCGCTTTTTGCGGCGACGAAGGTGCAGGTGTGATCGGCGCGGAACGTGGCCGGCGCCGGCTCGCCCGTGTCGCAATCCAAGCCGCTGGGCAAATCGACGGCCAAGCGGCGGGCCAGCTGCCGGTTCAGGCACGCGATCACGCCGTCCAGCGGGGGACGCGGTTGGCCGCGCGAACCCGTGCCTAGCAACGCGTCCACAATCCAGTCCACCCCGTCCAGGTCGGCTTGCCAATCCGCCTCGTCCCGTGCCGCTACGACGCGCCGCGGAATTCCGCCGTGGGCCAAAATGGCAAAGTTCACCGCCGCATCGCCGCGCAGTTCGGACGGATCGCCGAACAACAGCACGCGGACTTCGTGCCCCCGCAAATCCAAGTGCCGCGCGATGACGAAGCCGTCTCCCGCGTTGTTGCCGCGCCCGCAGCAGATCACTACGGGGCCGCGAACGCCCAACTCGCACAGCACGTCGGTACAGCCCCGTCCGGCGTTTTCCATCAGCACCAGGCCGGACATCCCGCATTCTTCGATCGCCCGCCGATCCACCTCGCGCACTTGTTCTCGACTCAGGTACCGCGTCATGAACTGCCCCTTCGGCAAAAAGATCGGTGAACTGCATGACGAATCATGGCGGGCCAAATCATAGAAGTTCCATTCTGAAGCTGAAAGCCGGGAACGACCGGACCATAAACTGGGTGTGTTTGCATTCGACGACGACTACAGTTTCGGCGTCTTACAGTCCCACTGCCACTGCTCTGGCTCGTCACGAAATGCTCGAAACGGAAATCGGACTGCAATTATACGTCAACAAGCATGTTTGACACCTTACCCTGGCCCCAGTCTGCGTCACCGGCGCAAATCGACGCGGTCGCGAAAGCCGGCGCGTGGTGCGGCGGATTCGTGCGGAGGCGTTGCAGAAGATCAAGGGCGGTTTGCGGGCTGTCTATCGCACGCTGGAACTGCCGGGCAAGAATCTTTCGGATAAAGCGATTGGCTGACGTTGACTGGCGTTGGTGGTGTTGTACAACAATTACTACAGGAAGACGGGTGGGCATGGAGGAGGCTCAGGGGCGACTGGCAAAATTAATGCGAAGGACGGGGCGAGATGGTCGCCAAATTTGGGAGCCTTTTGAAGCGACTGCGTGCCGAGACGGGGAAAACGCTGCGCGAATTCTGTCAAGAAAAGGGCTTTGATCCAGGGAACTTCAGCAGACTTGAAAGGGGACATTTTCCCCCACCACAGAACCGCGAACTGCTGGAAAAGTATGCCTATGCACTCGGGTTGCAAGCGGGTTCGGATGAATGGTTGGAGTTCTTTGACGTGGCCGCCGCGGAACGCGGCGAGTTTCCCGCTGATCTAAAGTTAGACGCCGAGATTGTTGACAAGCTTCCCGTTCTATTTCGTACCATGCGCGCGAAACAGCTATCGGGCGAAAAGTTGGACGAACTCATCGAGAAAATCCGGAGGAGTTAAGGGCTCTCTATCGGCGCAGGCCGACGCGGTATCGTTTCAGCTTGGCTCACGAATTGGCACATCGCGTATTGCACTCCGAGGTATGGTGAGAGATTTCTTTCAACGACATTGCCTCGTGGAAGGCATTCGTCACCGATTCGATTCCGGAGAAGGAATACAGTTATCTTGAGTTCCACGCCAACTTCTTTGCCGGGGTCGTGAGCACCAGAAGAATCGTGATGATCCCAGAGAGAAACAGCGGTTTTGCGGAGGAGGGTTTCATCGACGCGGGCTCCTAGCACCAAACGGTTGCCGAAGGGTTTTCCGTTCAGTTTGAGAAGGCACACTAGCCCGACGCGCGAGCGAGGGAATCACGGCTCTTCCTCGCTTGCGCTCTTCGAAGTTGCGCATTCGGCGGTCCGGTCGTGCTTGGCCGAAGGCCTGCTCCCATCGTAGCCTGGGGCAACGCCCTAGGGACAGGGTGTCGTCCGGCCTATTTGGCCGAAGGCCATACTCACCTTGCCCTACGCAGCACGGTGAATATGGCCTTCGGCCAAACAACGGATGCTCGCCCGTGTCCCTAGGGCGTTGCCCCAGGCTACGGTGAATGTGGCCTTCGGCCAGAATTCCGGCCCCAAAAATGTGCAACTTCAAAACTTGCGCGTCGGGCTAGTGTGACAACTCATCCTTGACGCCCAAGCGGCGAAAAACCGTTTGGTGCTAGTTTGCGGGGAACGGCAATTGATCCAACAAATCTTCGATCGCCTTCAGCGGAGCTTCGGCGAGCTGCCAATCGCCGCCGGCGATCGTCTGTTCGATCTGCTCCGGGCGTCTGGCCCCGACGATGGCCGCCGTCACTTCGGGCCGGCGCAGGACCCATGCGATGGCCAGCTGCGAGACGGTCTTCCCGTTGGCGGCGGCTATCTCGCCCAGCGATTCGACCAGCGTGAGGTTTGCGCTCAGTTGCGGTTCCTGGAATTTCGGGTCGTTGCGGCGATGGTCGTCGGGCGGTAACGAGGCGATCCACGCGGGCGTGACTTTGCCGGTCAGCAAGCCTTTCTGCATGGGACTGTAGGCAATGACGCCGATCCCTTGCTCGGCGCAATAAGGTAGCAACTCCGTTTCGACCGCGCGTGCCAACATGCTGTAGGGCGGCTGCAGCGACGCCACCGGGTGGTTCGCGTGGACGCGTTGCAACTGAGTCAGGTTGAAATTGCTGACGCCGCCGAAACGGACTTTGCCCGCTCGAATCAAATCCGCGATCGCCTCCCAGCCTTCCTCGATGTCCTCGTCCGGCTGCGGCCAATGGATCTGGTACAGGTCGATCACGTCGACACCGAGCCGCCGTAGGCTGGCCTCGACCTCGGCGCGGATGCTCTCCCGCTTCAGTCGCGGAACGATTCGCCCTGCCTCGTCCCAGCAACGCTCGCACTTGGTCGCGACCAACGGGCGATGGCGCATCCCGGACAACGCGCGTCCGACGACTTCTTCGCAGTGTCCCAGGCCGTAGACCGGCGCGGTATCGAGCCAATTGATGCCCAACTCGAGGGCCCGGTGAATCGTGCGAATGGATTCCGTGTCGTCCTGCGGTCCCCAGCTGAATTTCCAATCGCCGCCGCCCATCGCCCACGTGCCCAAGCCGATCGTGGTGAGCTGCAGGCCGGTGGTCCCTAGTTGTCTGGTTTGCATTCGTCGTAGTCTCCTGCTCCCGCGAGAATTCCAGGCAGCCCTCCCTTAATCCGCTGCGACTGTCCCGCCCGACTTGCGGACGGCGTCCAGCAAATGATTTCGAGCTTGCTGATAGTCGTTGGGGCCGACGTACTCCAAGATCAGCGGCGCCTGCGGCGTGCGAGCCGCCGCCAGGGTCACAAATCGCTCGTAATCCAAGTCGCCTTGGCCCGCGGGGACGCCGCGGTCGACGTGCAGTTTGCGGTCCTTGGCGTGCAGGCACTCGATCCACGGCGCGAGCTGCTCGAACATCTCTTCCAGGTCGTTCACTTCCAACAAGTTCGCAGGATCCAACAAGGCGCGGATCCGCGGCGAATCGATCGCCTCCAAAAACACCCGCGTCCGTTTCGCACTGGCCAAGAAGCCGCGGAAGAACGGCTCGAACAGGACGATGGCGTCATGGGCCTCGGCGCGGCGGGCCAACTCCTTGCCGGTCGCCACCATCGTCTTCCAGACCTCTTCTTGGAAGTGATGCGGCACGGGCGGCTCGGGCTGATTGGAATGGAAATGCCCCGCTTCGGTCACCAGCTGCCGCACCCCCATCGTTCGCGCGATCTTCATCATCGCCTCGAAATAAGCGAGATTCGCCTCACGCTCGGCCGCTTCCGGATGGATCAGGTTGGTATAGACGCCGATGCTGTGAATCGTAATACCGGCCGAGCGGTAGGCGTCCGCGATCGCCTGGCAGCGATCGGCGGTCAAGTCCGAGAGGTCGGCGCGGCTGTTGTACTTCCAGTACCGGCTGTCGGTTTGACTGAGGAACAGTTGGACGATGCGAATCCCCTGGGCGCTCAATTCCTTGGCCAGCTCGGCGTTGGTATAGTTGGAAAAACCCAGCGTGGCCATTCCCACCCGGAGTGCAGGCCGAGGCGGGGCGGGCTCGCCGCCCGCGGCGGGCGCTGCGGCGGCAAACGGCAATGCAGCGGCCGCTCCGGCGGCCGTTCTCAGGAATTGACGCCGATGGGTGATCTGGGACATGACGAGCCTCCCTTGGGTTGGACGAACCGGGTGAACTTGTAGAATTACAGCATATCGGAAAGCTCGCGTCGAGACGTGGGATTCTCGACAGGATCTTCGACTTCGCCCCCACCGAGCAAGCTCGGCGGAGACGATGCGCAACTTCGAAGGCCTGTGGCTTGCCCAGGGGATCATGACGTTTTGAATGAGAAAGGACTCGCATGAGTAGAAGACACGGCTGCAAGTTCGGACGAACGGTGGGCGTCCTTATGCTTTGGCTTCCGGTCGCAGACGCGATGATTCCACAGGCCCGAGCAGCTGACGAAACGGAACGATACTTGGGACCGTCCGCGTTGGTGGCATCCGCCGATGCCCGGACCCTGTACGTCGCCTGCGCGGACGCGCGGCAAGTTGCGTGGGTCACTTTGCCCGGCGGCGAGGTATCTCGCCGCGTGGCCGTGCCGGGCGAACCCAGCGGTGTCGCGCTGTCGCCGGATGGAACCAAGTTGATCGTGACCTGTGCGGCGCCCCAGAGCGCGATCGCCGTGCTGGACGCGGCTTCCGGCCGGATGCTGGCCACGATCCCTGCGGGGCACTCCGCCGTGGACGCCACGCCCAGTCCCGACGGCACGCGATTGTACGTCTGCAACCGGTTCGACAATAACGTCTCGGTGATCGATCTGTTGGCAGCGAAGGAGACCGCGCGCGTGGCCGCCGTTCGCGAGCCCGTCGCCGCGGCGGTCACACCCGACGGTCGCACCGTGCTGGTGGCCAACCATCTGCCCAACACACGAACCGACTCGGCTTTCAAGGGCGACAGCGCGGCCGCCGTGTCCATCTTCGATGCCCAGAGCTTCGCAACCGCCACGATCGAACTGCCCGACGGCTCCAACGGCCTCCGCGGGATCTGCACGTCGCCCGACGGCACGCACGCTTTTGCGACACATCTGCTGTCCAACTTTCGCATGGTGCCGTTTCGCGTGGACACGGGCTGGATCAACGTGAACGTCGTCAGCATCATCGACGTGCCGCAACGAAAGCTCCTCGGCACGATCGGACTGGATGAGTTTTATCTTGGCGCGGCCAATCCGTGGGACGTGGCCTGTACGGACGACGGGCGCTGGGTTTGCGTCAGTCTGTCCGGCACCCATGAATTAAACATCATCGACCGTGCGGACCTGCTCGGCAAGGACGCTCTGCGGACGATGTCGCCGATGATGGGCGTCTGGCCCATCTATCCGAGCCTGGGCGCCAGCCTGTGGAGCCGGATCAAGCTGCCGGGCAACGGCCCGCGCGGACTGACAATCGCCGGGACGAAAGTTTATGTCGCGGAGTATTTCAGCGATTCGATCGCCGTGGTCGATCTGGCCGCCGCGGAAGACGAGGACCGTGTCAGCTCGATCGCCCTGGGCCCCCCTCCGAAACCGACGCCGCGGCGGCGGGGCGAAATGCTGTTTCACGACGCCACGATCTGTTACCAGCACTGGCAGAGCTGTGCCAGCTGCCACCCGGATGCGCGCGCCGACGGTTTAAACTGGGACCTGATGAACGACGCCGTGGGCAATCCCAAGAACACCAAAAGCATGGTGTTGGCCCACGAAACGCCGCCCGCGATGGCCGAAGGCGTGCGGATGACCGCCGAGGAAGCAGTCCGTTCGGGGTTGACGCACATCTTGTTCGCCGTCCAGCCGGAACAGGACGCGGCCGATATCGATACGTACCTCAAATCGCTGACAGCCGTGCCGAGTCCGCGCTTGGTGGAGGGACAGCTGAGCCCTTCGGCCGAGCGGGGCCGGCAATTGTTTCACAGCCCTCAAGTGGCCTGCAACAGTTGCCATCCGGCACCGCGGTACACCGACCTGAAGCCGCACAACGTCGGGACGCGGAGCCCGCACGAATACATGGAGCGGTTCGATACCCCCACGCTGACCGAAGTCTGGCGCACTGCTCCGTATCTGCACGACGGCCGCTATGTGACCATTCGCGAGTTGCTGGTCGAAGGCCGCCACGGACTGAGCGGCGGACGTCTGGAAGCGTTAAGCGCGCAACAGATCGAGGATTTGATCGAGTTCGTGCTGTCCTTGTGATGATCCGGCAACTGCCATTATCTGACTTTCCTTTCGAGGGTGTCTCGAATAGAATTCGCCACAGTGCTAAACTCTTATCGAAGGTCTATCCGCTGATATGTCGCCCGTTTGAGGCGATTGGCCGGGCCGGTAAGACGCCAGAAGATTCTCGTCGAAGGATCCGTGACGGCGATCCATTGGTTTTCTTCTCCGCAAGTGTGGCGGTGATTGTTGGTACCGATGCATTTTCTTCCCCGAGTGCTCGCGACCTCATCTGGAATAGCTATTGCGATCGCTCTGCCTGTGGCGGGCATGGCGGTCGTCCAGTTGTATTTTCCCACGGCCTCGTTCATTCATCTCCCATTGCACTCGCTGTTGGAGACGATGGGCGGCGCGATGGCCTTGACGATCGTGGGGATACTGGTCGCCAGGCAGCGCGTCGGCGCCACGGAGCCGCACCGGGTCTGGATGGCTTGTGCGTTGGCGGGCATGGGAACTCTGGACCTGTTTCATGCCGGCGCGCTGCCGGGCGACCGCTTCATCTGGCTGCATTCCGTCGCAATGCTCGTCGGCGGCTTATTCTTTCTGGGCGTCTGGATTCGGTGGCCCGATTCACCCAAGTGGGCTCTCCGACTGCCCGTGCTCGTGTTCTTGGCAGCACTAGGCGTGGGGCTGGCATCCTCCATCTGGCCCGGGATGGTGCCCGCCATGAGCCAGCATGGCCGCTTTACGGTCACCACTCGCATCCTGAATATCACCGGCGGAATCGGCTTTGGACTCGCATCCTTGTTCTTTGTCCGGCGGTTTCATCGTCACGCGGGGCGCGACGATTGGCTGTTTGCGGTGACCACCCAGCTGTTCGCGGGGGCCGGGCTCCTGTTCGAGTTGTCCGCGTTGTGGGACGCCGGCTGGTGGTGGTGGCATCTCCTGCGGCTGGTCGCCTACACGGCCGCCTGTGTGTTTGCGGTTTCGGCGTACATGGCCACGGAGTACGAACTGCGGCACGTCAATCGCCGCTTGACCAATCTGAATCGCAATCTCGATCGCGTCGTGGCGAATCGCACGGCCGAGTTGCGGGCCAGCGAGGAGCGTTTCGCCTTGGCGGTCCGCGGTTCGACCGACGGACTATGGGACTGGAACGTGACGACCGGCGAAGTGTATTATTCGCCGCGTTTCAAGGAATTATTGGGGTACGCCGACGCCGAGTTCCCCGACGTGTTTTCGTCCTTCGAGTCGCGATTGCATCCGGAGGACGGCGAAGCGACATTAGCCGTCTTGCAGGCCCACCTGGAAAAGCGGGGCGACTACGACGTCGAGTACCGTCTGCTGACCAAGTCGCAAGGATATCGCTGGTTCCGCGCCCGCGGGCAGGCGATTTGGGACGAGGCGGGACGAGCGACTCGTATGGCCGGCTCGATCACCGACATCACGGCGATGCGTGCGGCGCGCGACGCGACCGAAGCCGCCAATCGTGCCAAGAGCGAGTTCCTGGCGAATATGAGCCACGAGATCCGCACCCCGCTGAACGCGGTGATCGGAATCAGCGAACTGATGCTGGACACCGAGTTGGACGAACGTCAGCGGGAACAGATGGCGATGGTCCTCGAATCCGGCGAATCGCTGCTGGGCATCGTCAACGAGATCTTGGATTTCTCCAAGATCGAGGCCGGCCGGGTCGAACTGGAGCAAGCCGAGTTTTCTCTCCGCGAGTTGCTGGGCGATACCATGAAGTCGCTCGCTTTCCGAGCCTCGCGCAGGGGCCTGGAATTAGCCTATCACGTGCACCCCGATGTGCCGGAATTCCTGGTGGGCGACCCGGCACGGCTGCGGCAAATCCTGCTGAATCTGGCGGGTAACGCGATCAAGTTCACGGACTGTGGCGAAGTGGTGATGCGCGTGTTCTGCCAGCGTGATCCGCCGGGCTCCGAGGAGCTGCCAAACGGCAGGACCGTCGAACTGCAGTGTGATGTGTCCGACACGGGAATCGGCATTCCCGCAGACAAACAAGAGATGATCTTCGAGGCGTTCACGCAAGCCGACGGCAGCACGACACGGCGGTTCGGCGGCACGGGACTGGGGCTGTCGATTTGCGCGCGTTTGCTGGCACTGATGAGCGGACGCATTTGGGTGGACAGCCGGCCCGGCCACGGCAGCACGTTCCACTTCACCGCCCGCTTCGGCATCGGCTCCGCCGCCGATCCGTCTGCGGCCGGCAGCACGCCGGAAATCCTGCGGGGCGTGCCCGTGCTGATCGTGGATGACAACGCGACCAATCGTCTGATTTTGGAAGAAACCATCCGCCATTGGGACATGGAAGCGTTATCGGCGGCCAGCGCCCGCGACGCACTCGAACTGTTTGACCGGCGGCAGGCGAAGGACCGTCCCATCCGGCTGCTGTTGACCGACGTCCAGATGCCGGAACTGGACGGCTTCATGTTGTGCGAACAGATCCGCCGACGGCCCGGCGGGACGAGCATGGCCATCATCGCGCTGACGTCCGGCGTCCGGCAGGGCGACGCCGGCCGCGCCCGGCAACTGGGCGTGGCGGCTCAGTTGATCAAACCGGTCAAGCCGTCGGAACTGCGGCAAATGATCGGCGCGGTCCTGGCCGATATCCCGCGCGACGCGCTCACCGCGGGGCCCGCGAAACGGGCGGCGCCCGTGACGCCGTGCCCGCCGCTGTGCATCCTGCTGGCCGAAGATAGCGCCTTGAACCAGAAGCTGGCCGTCAGTTTGCTCACCAAGTGGGGCCACACGGTGACTGTAGCGACCAACGGGCAAGAGGCCCTGGCGGCCATCACCCAACAGCCGTTCGACCTCGTGCTGATGGACGTCCAGATGCCGGAAATGAACGGACTGGAGGCGACCGCCGCAATTCGACGGTGGGAGCGTTCGCACGGCTCCCACGTGCCGATCGTGGCCCTTACCGCCCATGCGCTGCAGGGCGATCGCGAGCGCTGTCTGGAGGCTGGCATGGACGGTTACGTTTCCAAACCGATCCGGCAGGAAGAGTTGCACCAAGCCATTTTGGCCTTCTGCCCCCGACCGGCCGGCCTCGATCAGAATGTCGTGAAATGCTGAGCGCGGTGTCCGGGCGATTTGATGCCTTCGGTTCGCATGGGCGTTGGGTACTCGAGAAGATCGGCTTGCAAGCCGTTCGGCCGGGGGCCTCACGGCACAATGTGCAACACTTGCGGCGGAAAACACAGCAAGGGAATGGCGAGCGAGGCCAGTCCCAAGGAAACCCGCAGCCAACCCAGCTTGGCCGTATCATCTCGCGTCGGCGGATGGCCGGTGCCGATCAGAAGGATCAGCAAGAGCATCACGATCCAACGGTCCCAGGTCCCGGTCGCGAGCATATATCCAATGGCGATCACCATGAATCCGCGGGCGATCCAACGGGACCGCCATCCGAACAACGCATAGCTTACGTGACCGCCGTCCAGCTGGCTGACCGGCAGCATGTTCAGGCCGGTAATCAGCAGGCCGACCCAGCCAGCCATGAAGTACGGATTGAGATGACTGCACCAGATCTGATTGGCATCGGGCGCGCCCGGCTCGTAGCCGGGCGGCGGATAGGCCGCCAGAACCGAGCGCACGACCAGAGGCAAATCCAGCCGAAACGGCCCGTGTCCAGGGGCGCTCAGATCCAACTGATGAATCCCGACCAGCAGAATCGGCAAGGCGACGACAAGTCCTGCCAGCGGTCCGGCCAAGCCGATATCGAACATTTCTTTGCGGTCGGCCTGCCGGCCATCCATGCCAATCACGGCTCCCATCGTCCCCACCGGCGAGATGGGAAAGGGAATGAAGAAGGGCAAACTGGCCGGAATCCCATAACGCAGCGTGGCCAAAAAATGCCCCATCTCGTGCGTCAGGAGAATCGCCAAGACGCAGGCCATGTAGACCAATCCATCCTGCCAATGGCTGACAATCGCCCGGCGGATCGGCATCGCGTCCAGGGTGGTGTACCACTGATCCAGGTAAAAAATGGGCAACCAACCCACCGCGCCGGCCCAAAAGGTCGATACGCACGTGATCAAGAAAAGGATGAAAGGCAGTTTCTTTCGCCTGCGGCGGACGACTCCTTTGCGGGGCATTTCCCCTGAGCATGAGGATTCCGGTGCCCCGGAAGGCCGTTCGAACGACTCCGCCGACACATCCTCGCCGCCGCTGTTACGATATTCCACCCTACTGTCCGACGAAGCGTCTTTGCCATTCATGTGCGCAGGATACACTCCTTTTGCCGTTTCGGCCACCGTACACTTCACCTTGGCCGCGTCCGCATTTCCAGCTATTATATTGTCTGTGACGTTGGATCTTCAAAAAGTCTCTCTTCGGAATTGGATAATGATCATGAGCGATTTCCGCATCGAGCGGGACTCGATGGGCGAAGTGCAGGTTCCCGCCAAGGCATACTACGGTGCACAGACGCAGCGCGCGGTAGAAAACTTTCCGATTTCCGGCTGGACGCTGCCGGCGGCACTGATCCGCGCCATGGGATTGGTCAAGTTCGCCTGCGGGATCGCCAATCGCGACTTGGGCAAGTTGACCGGCTCGGGCAAGAATCCGCTGAACGACGCGCAAGTCGCGATCATGCTGCAGGCCTGCCGCGAGGTGGCCGAGGGAATCCACGACGGCGAATTTCCCGTCGATGTCTTCCAGACCGGTTCCGGCACGTCCAGCAATATGAACGTGAACGAGGTCGTCGCCAATCGCGCGATCGAGATTTTGGGAGAGGATCGTTTTCGAGCCGACAAGCCGGTGCATCCCAATGACCACGTGAACATGGGGCAGAGCACCAACGACATCTTTCCGACTTCGATCCATGTGGCCCTGGGAGTCGAAATCAAAAACGACCTGATCCCCGCGTTGCAGCGCTTTGCGGATACGTTGACCCAAAAGGCAAAAGAATGGGACGATATCATCAAGATCGGCCGCACGCATCTGATGGACGCGACCCCGTTGCGGCTGGGTCAAGAGATCGGAGGCTTGGCCCGGCAACTCGAACTGTCGATCCAACGCGCCCACCAAGCGATTAGCGCCGTCGTCGAACTGCCCGCGGGCGGCACGGCCGTAGGCTCCGGTATCAACACGCATCCCGAATTCGGCGGACGCGTGGCAGCGGTGCTGGCCGAGGAGACGGGGATTCCGTTTATCGAAGCCGTCAATCACTTCGAGGCGAATGCTCAGCGCGACGCGCTGATCGCCTGTCACGGGCAACTGCGGACCATTGCCACGACGTTATTCAACGTGGCCAATAATATTCGCTGGCTCGGCTCGGGACCGCGGTGTGCTTTTTTTGAAGTCATTCTGCCGGACCGGCAGCCGGGCAGTTCGATCATGCCCGGCAAGGTCAATCCCGTGATGCCGATCATGGGACATGCGGCCTTGGAGAGCGTTCGTTTGCTGGCGGCCGCGTCTCGCGCCTTCGTCGATTTCTGTGCCGAAGGACTCGAGGCCAACTCGGTCGCGTGCGAAACGTCGGTGGAAAAGAGCCTGTCGATGGTCACCAGCCTGAATCCGCATATCGGCTACGAGGCCGCCGCCAAGCTGGCCAAGGACGCGTTCGCGACCGGCAAGACGATCCGCGAATTGTGCCGCGAGAAAGGCATCTTGCCGGAAGCGACTTTGCAGCAAGCATTGGATCCCATGCGGATGACGGAGCCACAAGCATAGCGGAACCGCGGGGCAGGTTCAGCCTGCCGGGTCTGGCGGACGAAAGTGGGTATTTGGCGGGAGGGAAAGCGTTTATGCCAACAGATGCCAACGCACGCCGGATCCAGCGGACGAGCTTGTTCCTGGTGTCGTTGTTCTTTTTCGTCCCCGTGCTTCCGGGACAACAGGCGCCCCTCGTGCTGCCGACGCCGGAAAAGCTGCTGCGCGACGCCTATGCCAAAACGAGAGCGGCACCGCGTGAAGCGGACTTGACGGATATTATTCGGATGTGCCGCCAGGCTCGCCAGGCCGAGCCGGCGGAAGCGGTCGCGCGCTATGCTGACGAGCTGTCGGCTTGGGCATACAACCGCCGCGGGGAACTCTATGCCGCCCACGCAGCCGGATTGGCCCGGCAGAACCAGCAGCGCTCGGCTGGGTCCGGTGAGCCACGCGACGAGTCGGCAACCGCGGCCGAGTTGGACGAGCGAGCGCTGGCAGACTTCCAAGCCGCAGTGGAACTGGACCCCGCGAACTGGAAGCCGCTCCACAATCGCGGCGTCAGCCGGGCGCTAGCCGGCCAATGGGACGAAGCGCTCGAGGATTTCAGCCGCGTGGTGCAATTGAAGCCTGACCACGCCAACGCCTGGTTCAATCGGGGCGAGGTCCGCGCCGAACGGGGCGAACGCGAACTGGCGGTGGCGGACTATACGCAAGCGATCGAGCTGAAACCGGAAGACGCGGACGCGCATCGCCGCCGAGGCCTGGCTTTCTTTCAGCTCCGCAAGTTCCGCGAGGCGTTGGCCGACTTGGACCGTGCCGTGCAATTGGTTCCCCGACAAGCCGAACCCCTCTTGGACCGCGGCGATGCGCATCGCAGTCTGGGACAGTGGCAGCTGGCCGCCGAGGACTACCGGCAGGCGGTGGCGTTGGATCCACGCCGCGGGCGAGCCTATCAAAGCGCCGCCTGGATCTTGGCCACCTGCCCCCTGGACCGTTATCGCAACGCGGAATTAGCCGTTCAAGCGGCGGAAAAGGCCCTCGAACTGGACGGCCGTGATGACTTTCGCTATCTTGATACAGCAGCTGCCGCGTACGCAAACGCCGGCCAGTTCGAGAAAGCTTGCGAAATCCTAGCCCAGGCCATCGGCATGATCCAGGCGGACAACCCAGCGCCGGCCCAAGCGGAAATGCTTCGCCGGCGACTTGAAATTTATCGGCGGCACCAGCCGTATCGGGAACCGCAGCCCTCAGGTACGGCCGCATCCGGCTTCTGATGCGAAGGCGACAAGGCATGAAGACCAACGAATTCGACACCGTGCATTTCGATGAAACGGCGCCGCTCGCCCCCCCAGGGTCCGATAACGAAGAAGTTTCGCTGCTGGTCGAATTCGGGGCTCGTTCCGATCTGGGAAAAGTCCGCCGGAACAACGAAGACCATTTCGCGGTGATTCAGCGCACGCGGTCCCGGAAGGTGTTGATGACCAACATGCCGCCGATGGATCTGTCGCTGTCCGAAGACGTCTCTCACGTGATGGTTGTAGCCGACGGGATGGGCGGGGCCGCGTTCGGGGAATTGGCCAGCCGGCTCGCCCTGAAGGCCGCTGACGAGCTGGTGGGCAGCGCGTGCAGCTGGATCGCGCAACTGCGCGATTTGGATTCCCCCTCGACTCAGGACCGCATCCAAGCATATGCCGACGTGATCCAGGAGACACTGTTGGAGTATGCCGACCGCGATCCCCGTATGGCCGGGATGGGAACGACGCTGACATGCGCCCACGTACTCGGTTCCGATATCGTCATCGCGCACGTCGGCGATTCCCGCGCGTACCATTTTCGCGCGGCGCGCGTCCAGCAAGTTACACGCGACCAGACCTTGGCCCAAGACCTGATGGATGCCGGCATGCCGGCTCGGGACACCCAGCGTTTCCGCCATATTTTGACCAACTGTTTCGGCGGCGATGCACGGGAAGTCCGTAGCGAGGTCTATCACCTCCGGCTGCAGCACGGCGACGCGATCCTGTTGTGTACCGACGGCCTCTCGGACCTGATCGACGACTTCGAGATCGCCGAGGTCCTCGCGGGCGAAGCTACCGCCCAAAATGCCTGCGACCTTCTGGTGCGAATGGCTCTGAACCGCGGCGGCCGGGACAATATCACAGTGGTCCTGGGCCGCTTTCAAGCCGTCGTGCCAAAGAAGGCAAACGACAACGCGGGACACCAAGCTTCGGCGGTTTGACCAACGGGAATCGTGGCGGGCATGGCCGACGACCGGCGATTGACGATGGTGATTCACGCGCTGGGCGGCGGCGGAGCCGAGCGGGTGTTCTGCACGCTCGCCAACCATTGGGCCGAAACGGGACGCGAGGTTACCGTGCTCACGCTGGATGCGGCGGATAACGATCGTTTCCGCTTGGCCCCTCGCGTGCGCAGGATCGGACTGGGCTTGATGAGCCAGTCGCATGGTCCCTGGCAGCGGGTGGGCAACACGCTCCGGCGCGTGCGGCGAATGCGGCAAGCGATTCGCGAAGCAGGCGGTCTGCGCGTGCTCAGCTTTACCGACAAGATGAACGTGCTCACCTTGTCGGCCTGCTGGGGCGGACCCTATCAAGTCGTGATCGCCGAACGGAGCGACCCGCGTCATCAATCGCTGGGGCCGGTCTGGGAGTGGCTGCGGCGAAAAACGTATCCGCGCTGTCATGCTTGGGTTGTCCAGACCGAGAGCGTGGCCCGGTACGCGCGCGCGCTGGCGGGGGACCGGCCGGTGGTCGTGATTCCCAACGCCGTCGGGGCGCCCGCCGCGCCGATTTCGCCGCCGGAGCAACGGCCGGCGCGCATCGTGGGACTGGGGCGGTTGAGCCCGGAGAAGGGATTTGACCTGTTAATCCAAGCGTTTGCCCGCATCTCGCCGTGGTATCCGGATTGGACTTTGCAGATTCTCGGCGACGGACCGCAGCGCGCCGCCCTACAAGACCTGGCGGTCTCGCTCGGAGTCCCTGACCGCGTCCAGCTGGCCGGCTGGATCGACCAGCCGGAAACGGCGTTACTGACGGCCGGCGCGTTCGTACTGTCGTCGCGTTACGAAGGTTTTCCCAATGCCTTGCTCGAGGCGATGGCCTGCGGCTTACCATGCGTCGCGACCGCCTGTGACAGCGGTCCGGCCGAGATTATCCGCCATGGCGTGGATGGCCTGCTGGTTCCGCCGGACGACGTGGACGCGCTGGCAGAGGCGCTGCGGCAGCTCGTATCAGATGAAGCCAAGCGGGCCCGACTGGGGCGCCGCGCGATGGAAATTACATCGCGGTTCAGTCGCGAAACATTCTTTCAGCGGTGGGATGCCGTGATCGGACAGGACCTGACGAACGGTACCGTTTAACAGGAAGCACGCCCGATCCTCGCCGCTTGCCGGCGAGAGTTTCAGTAAACGCGGGCTACAAAAAGCCATCTGCGCCCACAACTTTGCCAGCGTTTCCCCTGCTATGCTAAACGGATCGCATTCTCGTCAAAAACACAGGAGAAACGCCATGCGCAAGATCAATGTGAATCGTCGCAGCTTTCTGGCGACCACGGCCGCCGGATTGACTCTCCCGATCGCCGTCGACCGCGCCGCGGCTGCCGAGCAGCCGGAGGGTCTCGAGCCCATCGGTGAGGCCCGCGGAATCCATCCCGGCCGCGTGGTCTGGGCCCATGATCCGCAGGCGATTGATTGGAACGGCCCGGGCGACGGCTATTGGTGGCAAGGCGATCACGTCCGTCAGACGCGGGTAGATGCCATGCTGGCACGAGGCGTCTGCGAGCTGACCGGCGCGGCCACGGTGGGACAAGCGTGGGACAAGCTGTTCCGCCATCTGAATCAGGCCCGCGGCAAGGGCGAGGTGGGCTACCAGGCCGGTGAGAAGATCGTGATCAAGCCGAATTGGGTCGGACTGATCTACCGCGAGGGCCACGTGGACCCGCAGACCTGTACGTTCATCCGGCGCCAGGACTACATGAACACCGCGCCGCAGATGATCGCCGCCCTGATCCGGCAATTGAACGCCGCCGGCGTGCCGCCGGCGGACATCACCGTCTGTGATACCCTGGCTTATCTGGTCAACGAGTTCCATGAGCTGCTATACCGCGCCGTGCCCGGCGTGCGACACGAGGATTACGGGGGCGCGGACGGGCGCGTCAAAGTGACCAGTTCGACGGTGCCCTTGTATTGGAGTTGCCGTCCGCAGAACGAGTCGCAGGACTATCTGCCGGCGTGTTTTGCACAGGCGGATTATCTGGTCAACTTTGCCAACCTCAAAGCGCACATGGGCTCGGGGGTGACGCTGTGCGCCAAGAATCACTACGGCTCGCTCGTCCGCTGGCCGGTCCAGAAAGGCTACTACGACATGCATCCGGCCTGTTTCTCGAAGCAGTCCGGCATTTATCGCCCGCTGGTGGATCTGATGGGCCACGCGCACCTGGGCGGCAAAACCGTGCTGTATTTGATTGACGGCCTGTTTTCCGGACTTCATCCGCGGGACCCCGCTCCGCAGCGGATGGCCACGCCGCCGTTCAACGGTCATTGGGCCTGCAGCCTGTTCGCCTCGCAAGATCCCGTCGCCATCGATTCGGTCGCCCTCGACTTTCTCCAAGCCGAATGGACCGATTTCCCTCGGCAGAGCGGCGTGGACGATTATCTGCGCGAAGCCGCGCTGGCCCACGATCCGCCTTCGGGCACGTTCTACGACCCGAACCACGCCGCCGCGACCGACCGCTTGGCCAGCCTTGGCGTCCACGAGCACTGGAACAATCCCCGAGACAAGCAATATTCGCGCAACCTCGGTCTGGCCGAAGGCATCGAACTGGTCCCCGTGGCAGCGGGTTGACGGGGATTAGGACGACAATTTCTTCCCGTCGCCTTATGAACGCATTCGCTCGCCCGACCGGAGAATCGGCTGACGTTTTCGCAAGATGAACACCGTGTCCGAAATCTCGTCGTTCAGTTGCAGCGGATGCTCGATTTCGTACCAGAAATCGTATACGTCCAGCAATTCGAACGCCGGGACCCGGGCGAGCAGTTGGCGAACCTGGCGGGCGGCGTACAGTCGCAAGGGAAATTCGTCGCGGAGTCGCAGTTGGTTCTCGCCGCGGCGCACGAGCAAGCTGATCCGAATCGTTTCCCGGCGGCGCCGGCGGTCGCTGCTGACCACGCGCAGGGTCACCGTGACTTGCATGCCGCCTTGGCGTTCGGTCCAGCGTTCCGTGCATTCCTCCGATGCGTCCGGCGGCAACAGGTGAAAGCCTAAGATATAGATGCCGCCCGGCCGCAGATTGTCGGCAACACACTGCAGATGTCGGCAAGCGTCCCGTTCCGTCAACAAGTGGCGAAAGCTGTCGAACGTGTTGTAGGCGGCATCCACGGGGCCAGGGAGCACAAAGTCCGCCATGTCGGCGGCGAACACCGTGGCCTCGAGCTTGCGCCGAACCAATCGCCGGCGTAGATAGGCCAGCGCCGGTTCGCTCAGGTCGAACCCGGTCACGCGATAGCCGCGTGCCGCCAAGGCGGTGACCAGCCGGCCCGTGCCACAAGCCGGCTCCAGCAACTGCCGTACGGGAAACGCACAGTATTTCCGGCAGGCGGACTCGATAAAGTCCGCCTCCGGTTGCGTCTCGGAACGGAAGGCCAGATCGTAATACTGCGGCGCATCGTACCAGCTGGACTGGACGACACCTGATCGAGGCGGCTGCGGACGATGTTTCATGATTTCGCCTAATCCGGACCTGCGGCTACTCGACCGGATCCGATTGCGGCGCAGGAGCCGCCTGACCCGCCGCCACGGGCGGTTGCGCGGGCATGGGGTCTGGATTCGCGGGAAACTCGACCGTGTTGCCTCCGCCACCACAGCCGGCCGTATGCGAGAACATCAGAGACGCCAACACGATACACCAAGAAATCTGTTTCATAATGATCCCACCATTGCATAAGAAAGGGACAGGGCTTGCCAATCCCGTCCGTGGGGAGACGTTTCACTGAGGGGTTTCGCCGTCTCCCATCCCACCGAGGTATTTCATCACGTCGTCCGCGAGCGTAGTCGCCAGCGGGCGGACGGACCCGTCACAGTAGCAGAAATACACGACGCCCGAATGCCGGCTGCTGAACCGGTGATAGTCCGAATCGCTCAAGCCCCAAGCGGTTGGCAACGCACCGCTGCCCATCCAGCTGTGGGCGTACTCGCGGCGATTCCCGTCCAAGCCCCCTAACGCTTCGCCGAACATCAACGTATGGCTGGTCCCGTCGGAGACATCGCCAAGTCCCTTTTTCGAGCGGTTATGCATCGGTCCTTGGAAGAAATCCCAATAGGAATTTTCCGTCAATCCCATCCCGCCCGCACTGGCGACGTAATTGGTGCGGCCGATATTCTGCCCGCCACCGGCAAGCGACATGTACAGCCCCGTCAGCCAAACCGATCCGGGCGGCGTCTTTGTATTGTCCTTGTCCCACCAGGTGTGCAAACCCACAAAGGTTCCCGTCACATTCGCGTACGGATCGTCGGACGGACAAAGAAACAGGCCCAATTTCACCTGTGAAATGGCCCACGTCGAAGCGTCGGTCCACCACGCCCCGGTGATTTTGTCCACGTCCATCTCAACCTCGATGCGATCGCGGACCGATTCCTGTTCCAGATACGGCAGCAAATACGGCAGTACTCCCACGAATTGGTCGCCCACCGGAGGGACCTCGACGGGCGGCCAAGGCCCCAGGTATCCCGGCGGAAAACGTTTGGCGGCGGAATGGAAATTGTGCGCCGCCAAGCCGATTTGCCGCAGATTGTTCGTGCATTGGGCGCGCCGCGCCGCTTCGCGGGCGCTCTGTACGGCCGGCAGCAACAATGCCACCAGGATCCCGATGATGCCAATCACCACCAGCAGTTCGACGAGCGTGAACCCGAGCCGTGGGGAGAACGCAGAAGATGATCGCGACAAGGCTGACATGCGCAGAAACCGCCGGGGACGTCGAAAAACTCTTAAGTGTATTATCGTTGCCGGTTTTCGGCGATAAGTCAACCAAGCGGTTGAAAACGGAACAGAAAATCTTGTGGTATTTTCCAAGCCGGCAGCCTGTGCTACGCTGGGATCAATCAGCCGGAGTCGGCCCCTTGCCACGTGCGTAAGAAAAGAAGCATCCGATGAGCGACTATCCGGACCTCGACTCCCAATCCGTAAACGCGGCTCCTCAACATTGGGCTTTGCAGCCGCTGTTTACTGAGGAGGAACTTCAGAAGATCATGGCAGCTCGGCGATCGATTGCCGCGGCCTCGCGGACCGTGGTGTACGCCGTGTATGAGAACCGTCATGCGCGCAGCGGAGGAATCTTTGCCGTCGCGGACAACCTGCCCTCGGCGTTGCGCAACATCTGCGGCCAGATTCTGGTGATCAGCCCGTTTCACCGCGGGCTGAGAAAAGCGCCCGATCAGCCGGGCGAGATCGCCGGCCAGATCGAGGTTCCGTTCGATGGCCGAGCGGTGAGGACGACGATCTATCGGTATGAAAGTCAGCACGTGCCCTGGTGCTTGTTCGGCGCCGCCGGTTTCTTTGACGCTCCCGGCGGTCCAAATGGCGATGACCCGTATGATCATTCGAGTGCCGAACAACCGAACGTGGACTCGAATCCACTCCAGTTGCGGGACGGCTTGTTCGCGGCGGCCGCGATTCCTCGCGTCTTACAGGCGCTGGGGCTCGTCCGCGATGTGGTCATCCACGTTCAGGACTGGCAACTGGCGTCCACCGCCTTGACAATCAAGCAGGCGCTGGTGGACGGACTGCTCGATTCGGCCGCCGTCGTGTTGACGTCGCACAACCCCTACGACTGCAAGCTCACCGCGGCGGATCTGACGAAGCTAACTGGGCGCAGTAGCGACGCCTGCTGGCCTCAGCCCCGGCCGGAAACCGGCCGGATCTCATCGACCGGCGTTGCGGACGGGGATGCTTGGTCTGAGTTGGCGGATCGCGGAATGCCGGTCGTGGGCGATCCCACCGCGATGGCCGACGCGCCGCACGCCGGCGCGGCGGCGCCCCGCCGCCGCGAGACCGTCTACGAGTGCATGATCCCCTTGTTCGACGCGGCGGTGTCCACGGTGAGCCGTCAATTCGCCAGCGACTTGACGACGCATCCGCTGCAAGTCGTGCATTTCGCCCGCCATCTCCAACAGGTCTTTCGTCTGCGGGGCTTGGTGGGCGTCGACAACGGGCTGTTCATGAAACCGCGGTGCCCTTTCACGGCCGCCGCCGTCGAGCGTGCCGCGCACGGCGATTTCGAATTGCTGCTGGCCGAGAAACGCGCCAAACGCACGAAGATGCTCGAAGTGCTGACCGCGTATCATCCGCCGGCTGGCATCGGCCGGCTGCTGGCCGACGGCAACGACGACTTGACGCAGCTGACCGAAGACATGCCCGTGTTCCTGATGTTCGGACGCATGGACCCAGGGCAAAAAGGCTTTGACGTCTTGGCCCAGGCCGTGCGCAAGCTGCCGGCGAACCGTGCAAAGTTCATCGTCTGTCCGATGGTTCCTGCCCGAGCCGAGGCGTTTCTGGACCAGTGGCGAACGATCGCCCGCCAGCGTGCCGGGGATGTGGTACTTTTTCCCTTTCGGATGCAGCAAGGCTATCTGGAGAGCATGGCAGGGGCGACGTTCTGCGTCATGCCTTCGCTGCACGAACCGTTCGGGGCTGCCACCGAGCCGTACCTTCAGGGCTCGCCGGTCGTCGCTCACGCCACCGGCGGTTTGGTCCAGCAGGTGGTCGACGCGCGGGATAATCCTGCGGAGGCGACGGGCATCCTGTACCGAGTTCAAGAAACCGGCACCGCCGAACAGGAGGGCCGTCAATGGCGGGCCATCTTGGAGTGTGCCGATCCCGAAAACCGAATGCATTACCCGCTGTACGTGTCTCTGGTCCACGAACTGGCCGCGGCGCTCACCACCGCTGCCGGCATCTACCAACTCGACCAGCAGATGTACGGGCGAATGCTGTCGCGGCTGTACCCCCAGGCCATGCGGTTTGATTGGAATCGCGCCGCCGCCGAATACGGTGCGATCTACGACGCGGCGGCGCGATAAGGTGACCGTACGACTGCCGCCTGAAGCACCTCGGACAGCTACGCCCCGCGCCGCTGCAGAAATATGTCCAAGGCATCGTCCGCCGCTCGCTCGGAATCCTCGGCCGCAAACACGACCGCGCCGTCCGGGCCGTCGCCAGTAGGCTTCGGTCGAGCGGGGGCCCCGGCACCCGGTCGCAGCGGTTCGATACTCGGCTCGATACTCGGCTCGTCGTCCGGGACCGCTATGCCGTCGCTCATTTCTTGCGCCCACTGCCCGAGTTCTTCGTCCGACATGCCGGATGCCCGGGCCAAGGTCAAATGGGCTTCTTTGCCAGCCGTCGGCAGCGTGGCCTGGACGGTTAGGCGTCCGTCCCGGCCATACTGAAATGTGACCGTGACGAGCGTGCCGACGGGCAGGTCCGGCGGCAAGTCCGTGACCTGCAAGCGACCGATCTGCGCACATCCTTCGCCCGTGTCCGTGCCGCCCTCGACGACGGGGATCATCACATCCTGCTGGCCGTCTTTGGACGTCTGGAACTTGCGGCGCACCGCCGCCGGCAACAGCGTATTGCGGGCGATCATTACTTTGCGGCGTGTCAGCCGGGTTTCCAGATCGATGCCCAACACGCCCAGCGCATGCGAATTCACGTTGCGAACCGACAAACCGCGCACGGTTGTGTGCTGGTGCTGCAGCAGCAATCCGGCATAGATGGCCGCACCGTGCGCGACCGCTTCGTCCGGCGACAGCGAGCGGTCCGGCTGGCGGCCTGACTCTTCGGCCAGCATCCGCTGGATCATCGGCATGCGGGTCGCGCCGCCGACCAGCAGCAGCCGCGTGATGTCGCTCCAGGCGGCACCCGCCTCTTTCAGCAGATTACGGCATGTCAGCCGCGTCCGCTCCAGCAGATCGCCGGTCAGCGATTCGAATTCGGCCCGCGTCAAGCGGAGCCGCACCTGCTGGCCGGCGTGGACGATCGGAACCAGCGTCTCCGTGCGCGAGGTCAGCGCGTGCTTGGCGTCGCCGGCCGCTTGCATCAGCCGGTCCCAGGCACCCGGCTGATCTCGCAGTTCGACGCCATGTTCCGTCCGAAAAGCATCCGCCGCGCGCTGTGCGATCCGTTCGTCCCAATCGACGCCGCCCAGATACACGTCCCCCGCGATGGCGACCGCCCGAAAATCGGCGCCGTCGATGTCCATCAGCGAGACATCGAACGTGCCGCCGCCCAGATCGTAAACCAGCACGCGTTCGCGGCCGCCGGCCGAACCATCGGGCGCTAGGAAGCGATGTTCAAAGCCAAAAGCGATCGCCGCCGCCGTGGGCTCGTTGATGATGTCGATGACTTCCAAGCCCGCCAACCGTCCGGCATCCTGCGTGGCTTTCCGCCGCGGCTCGTTGAAATACGCGGGCACCGTGACGACCGCCTTGCGAAACTCGCCCAGCTTCACCGCAGCGTCCTGCTTCAGCTTGGCCAATACCAAGGCCTCGATCACTTCCGGCGGAAACGTCCGGCCGCAAATCGACTTGCCGAATTCCCGTTTCCCGACGTCTCGTTTGGCGAACCGAGCCAGCCGCTGCGGTTCCAACTCGGCCGCCCGCAGCGCTTCGCGGCCCACGACCGGCGCGTCACGATCGAAGAACACCGCGCTGGGAGTGATCGCTTTGCCCTCGTCGTTCGAAATCGTCCGCGGCTTGCCGTCGGCGTCCAAATGAGCCAGCACGGAAAACGTCGTACCCAAATCGATTCCGATGGCGGGTTCGGCACGAGTGGTCATCGTCATGTCGCCTTGGAAAACAAGTAAGTCTCCTCGCGGGGACCTGCCGGCTCAACTTCGTTTGGCCAGCACGTCGGATTCGTACCGCCGCACGGCGTCCAGCCACGCCAAGCCGACCGGGACGTCGGCGGTGTGGCAGTAGTATTCCCAGACGGCGCCCAGGGGCAACGTTTTGAGTTCTTCCAGCAAAGCTAAACGGCCGGTGTAATCGTCGTCTTGCTCCAGCCGGCGCAGGGCGTCGATCGGCTCCAGCAGCGCCCCGAGCAGGGCTTTGAGCATCGCTCGCGTGCCGATCACCCAGGCGGCCACGCGGTTGATACTGGCGTCGAAAAAGTCCAGGCCGAGATGCACGCGTTGCAAGAATCCGCCGCGCACGATCTCCTCGGCGATGGACCGCAAATCATCCGTCAAGATCACGACGTGATCGCTGTCCCAGCGGATCCCGCGGCTGACGTGCAACAGGATCTCGTCCAGGTACAGCAGCACCGACGAGATCTTGTCGGCGATGGTTTCGGTGGGATGGAAATGGCCGGCGTCCAGGCACAGCAGCTTTTGGTTCCGCACGGCGTAGCCCAGGTAGAACTCGTGCGAACCGGGAACGTAGGTTTCCGAGCCGATGCCGAACAGCTTGGCTTCGATCGCGTCCAACTGGTGGGCCGAAGCCAGCGGTTCGGCGAACATCTCGTCCAACGATTGTTGCAGCCGCTGACGCGGCGATTTGCGGTCAATCGTGACATCCTTCATACCGTCCGGAATCCAGACGTTGGTCACACAGGGCGTGCCCAGCGCTTGGCCCATCGCCGCCCCGATCCGGCGACACGCGATGCCATGTTCGACCCAGAAGCGGCGGACGCCCTCGTCCCGGTGCGTCAGGGTGAAACCGTCGGCGGCTTTGGGGTGGGCGAAATAGGTGGGATTAAAGTCCATCCCCATTCGCTTCGATTTGGCCCAATCGATCCAGCCTTGAAAATGCGCCGGCTGCAGTTCGTTGCGTTCGACCGCCCGGCCGCCCAATTCCGCATAGCTGGCATGAAGGTTCAGTCGATGGGTGCCTGGGATCACGGACAAGGCCAAGTCCAGATCGGAACGTAGCTCGTCAGGCGTGCGTGCCTTGCCCGGATAGTTGCCCGTGACCGCCAAGCCGCCACCCAATTGCTCACCGCCTTTCTCAAAGCCGCCGACATCATCGCCTTGCCAGCAATGCAGCGAGACGGCGACTCGGGATAAACGGCCCAGCGCCGCGTCGGCATCGACGCCCAGGGCCGCGTACCGCTCTTTCGCCAACGCGAACGTCTGTTCCAACGTTTTCGGGGAACGCGGCATGACACAACTCCACGGTGGAAAGGTTCGCCCAAACCGCAGCCGACGCGGATTGCAGGCACGATCCAAGTTGAGGCCAGCTTCCGCCTGGTTCGAGCAGGCTCAAGCCCGATCTCCACCGTCTGCGCACCGTACGAACAAGATCCTAATGGCGCAGGCCAATGTAGCACAGAACGCGGGCGGCAACTACAAGCTGGACAGACGACGATTCGGCTGCCAAGAACCCGCTTTGTGGAATTCGATTCGATCGACGCCCGAAAAACGCGAAATCTTCGGTTTCGGCGCCCTTTGCTTTTTGTCACCGCCATGGTATACAGACTAAAACAGTGCGCGTCACGGAATGCGACAACGAACGAGCCGAAGGATAACATCGGAACCTATTCTGGCGTTGATTCGTCAACAGTTCGTCACTTCCCACCGCCAAAGAGACCTTCCCACCCCCAAGAACACGCCTCCGAATTGCCCTGGCCTTTTTGTGGCATTTCAGCGGTGAACAGCGGAAGGAAGGCTGAGTTTTTGTCCCAATTTTGATATCCGTTCAAGGCTCCAGGACGTTCGGCGCCACTGGTTGCGTTGGGCTGGTCTGTATTCTCGCATGGTTGACGCCGTTGAATCGACATCCGGATCAGGAACAAGACATGAAGTATTTGCCAAGTCGTATCATCTTCCGAAGCTGTTCCCTTGTGCTCTTGACAGCCGTTTTTCTAGCCGGCTGCGGCGGCAGCGACGGGCTGAATCGAAGTTCGGTTAGCGGAGCGGTCACGCTCGACGGACAGCCGGTGCAAGAGGGCAGCATCACCTTCGTGCCGATCGAAGGAACCACGGGGCCGATGGCCTTCGGAAAAATCACGAACGGGCAGTACTCGATTTCGGCCGGCGACCGCGGCCCGGTGCCTGGAAAACACAAAGTGCAGATCGAAGCTTATCGCGACGCGGGCACCACGGACAGCGGGGGGGCTTCCCTGAAGGATCAAGTCGTTCCCGCCAAGTACAACACCGAAACGAGCCTTGTCGTCGAGATCGGCAGAGGCAGTGCCACGCACAATTTCGATTTAACGTCCGACTAGTTCATTCAGTCCTTCCTAACGAAAAGAGAGTACGAGATCATGCGCCGGAATTCCGCTTTCACCCTGGTCGAATTATTGGTCGTTATCGCCATCATCGGCATCCTTGTTGCGCTGCTATTACCGGCCATCCAGGCCGCTCGAGAAGCCGCTCGCCGCACCGAGTGCGGGAACAACCTGAAGCAAATCGGTGTGGCCCTGCACAACTATCACGATACCTATCGGACGCTGCCGCCGGCGGGTGTGGGCGCGGTCAACAATGGCGATGGAATTGTAGCCGACACCACCATCGACGACGATATCGGGAACGACCGGGGGGTCTATATCAACTACTTGGGCATGCTGCTGCCGTTTGTCGAGCAGCAGGCTCTTTTCGATCAAATCGTCTACGCGAACAATGTCAGCATGAACACCAATAGGGCGGTGTGGGGCGAGTACATCAACGGCTATCGTTGCCCATCGGATGCATTTTCGGGCAGGGGCCTCCTATTCACGGGCCGTGGCTCGACAATGGCACGCGGCAACTACGCCGCGGTCGGGTCCAATGACACCATCGAGCAGAGTGCCTTTTGGAGGACGAAGTGGGCGGCACTCAGCGGGCCCAGCCGTGGGGTGATGGGCACAGCCGGCGCGGCCAATTTCTCGGCGATCGTCGATGGCCAATCGAATACGCTGGCGGTGATCGAGGTTCGCTCCGGCAAAATCGCCAGCGATGCGCGCGGAATTTGGGCCTACGCTGCAGGTTTAACCGTCATCGGACGGGGTGGAATCAACGTCGGTCAAGACGGCTTTCAGGACTGTGCGGACGACTTCGACATGCCCTGCATAAACACCGTCGGCAATCGCAACTTCGTGGCGCGCAGCTTGCACCCGGGCGGCTGCCAGTCTTTGTTGGCCGACGCCTCCGTCCGCTTTCTGAACAGTTCCATTGATCAATCGGTTTACAATTGGCTGCGGGCCATCGCCGACGGCAACAGCCTGCCCACCTTCTGACCAAACAAGGGGCAGCGAACGGTCCGCCCGCACCTCGATATGCCATGTCTAGCTTTCCCCACTTTTTCAAGCGCCGCGCTGGCAGTTCGCCGGCGCGCGGGTTACATATTGGGGGGAAAGTACTTGACCTGAGAGCGGCAATGCTCATAATTTGTTGCTTCTGGTCTTGAATCCGATGGCTGTTGGGATTGGCGGTCCGGCAGGGCGGCACATGAGGCGTTTGCTCGGACGGCTCGAAAACAAGGGAGGGGGTAGGCCGTGAAAAAGCGTTGTCGCCTGGCTGTCGAATTGCTCGAGTCGCGTTTGGTGCTCAGCGGTCTAGGTTTGGGCCATCCTGAGCCGGGCCAAGCGCCATCGGATCCGCATTGGGATCAGGTAATCGTCGTCCTGCATGAACAAGCCGGAGCGCCACAAGCCGTGGCCTCGGATGTCATCGGCCGCTTTGGCGGCCAGCTCGGTCACGTTTACGAGCATGCGCTGAACGGATTTTCGGCCCAGCTGCCTCCCGCTGCCGTCGCGGCGTTGGCGAACAATCCGCGAATCAAGTCGATCGAAACCGATCTGCACGTACAGACTTCGGCGCAAACCGTCCCGACTGGCGTGCGGAGAATCGGTACAGCGGAGAACAGCACGGTCAATCTCGGCGCCGGCACGCAGATCGATATCGACATCGCGGTCCTCGATACCGGGATCCAAGCGACCCATCCCGACTTGAACGTGGCCGGCGGGAGAAGATTTTATACCGTCATTTCCGGGCCCCCGAAGGGACGCGGCAGCTTCGAAGACGATCGTTATGACGACGATCACGGGCATGGGACGCACGTGGCCGGGATTGCCGCCGCCCTCGATAACGGGGTGGGCGTTGCCGGCGTCGCTCCCGGTGCGCGACTGTGGGCGGTCAAGGTCTTGGACGCCGCCGGGAACGGCTTGGTATCGGATATCATCAAAGGGATCGATTGGGTCACGGCGAACGCCGCGACGATCGAGATCGCCAACATGAGTCTGGGCGGTCAGGGCGTCAGCACGGCGTACCGAGAGGCAATCCAGCGAAGCGTCGCGGCGGGCGTGGTCTACGTCGCGGCGGCCGGCAACAGCTATCGGGACATCCTCGGAGCCGATGGCATCTTGGGAACCTCGGACGATACGGTTCCCGCCGCCTATCCGGAGGTCGCGACGATCAGCGCGATGGCCGATTCGGACGGTCTGGCCGGGGGGGCGGGGGCCCTCACCAGTTATGGCTACGCAGACGACACGTTTGCTGACTTCAGCAACTTCAGCAACAGCGACGCGGGCGGGAACTCTTGGTACCTCCAGAACAATCCCGTGGTGTCTCCGGGGTTGGGGATCGACTTGATCATGCCCGGCGTTGATATTCTGTCCACGTACAAAGGCGGTGGCTATGCCATGATGAGCGGCACCAGCATGGCCGCGCCTCATGCGGCCGGCTTGGTTGCATTGTACATGGCCGAGCATGGCCGCGCCGCGAATGCCGCCGAGGTCTACGCGATCCGTCAGGCCCTGATCGACGCGGGAAAACCGTGGCGCAGCGATGAAGGCTTGGTTTCGCCTCCCGTCGGCCAGCCAAACTCGGACAGTCCCGACAAGCACGAAGAGAATTTGGGGTGGGCCGGCGACCAGGTGACCGGGCCTGCTTTGACGATCAGCATCGTCCCGCCCGAGGGCGATTTTCTGGAGGGCACGGTGACCATCGCGGCGCTGGCTCGCTATGATGGTGAGGACGGTGTCGGCGTCGAGTTGTTCGTCAATGGGGAGAGCCTTGGTCTCGGCACGAACAGTGGAGACACTTGGTCGGTCCTCTGGGATACGGCGACGATCGCCGACGGCGAGTACTTGCTGCAAGCCGTGGCAACCGCGGGAGAGCTGACCGCAACGGACGAAATCACGGTCGTCGTCGATAACATCATCGATCTTCCCGGCATCCAGATTGTCTCGCCCGGCGAGGGGGATACGGTGTCCGGCCAATTCATCGCCAGCGTCATCGTGACGGCCGACCGGCGTCTGGCCGTCACGCAGGTTGCATTCACGCTCGACGGCGATACGCAGCGTGTTTCGCAGGTCGACACGGATGGCAGCGACAGCTGGTCCGTCCTTTGGGATACCGAAGGGCTCCTTGACGGAGCCTATATCCTCACGGCCGAGGTCACCGACAGTGCCGGGCAAACGGCCGAGAATAACCTCGCAATCACCGTGAACAACGCCGTTCGCCAGATGGACGCGGCACTGGACGGAACGGCCGTGTGGATCAACAAGAACCTTTGGGAGGCGCGGGTCACCGTCACCGTCGTCGACCAGGGCGGCGGCGTGCTGGCCGGAGCAAGCGTGACCGGAATATGGAGCAACGGAAAGCAGGCCGCAGGCGTGACCGATGCCAGCGGCCGGATCACCTTTGTCAGCGATCGCCTCCGCGGCGCGGGCAGTGTGGAATTTACGCTCGCGGCCGTCACCCTCGACGGCTACGAATACCAAGCTGGCCAGCAAAGCATCACGGTTCATTCCAATAATACGACGACCCGATCGTCGGCGACTGCGTACCGGGCCGCTGCCTTGTGGGATCTGTTCCAGAAAGAGGACAGCCGCAAAGGGCGGTCCGGCTCGGCCGATGGTACGGTTTTCGGACAAGCCGTCGACCAGCTGATGGCCGGCTTATAGTTCTTGCCCTTTCCGAATGTGCGCCATCGCATGGCACCACGGGCGTGGTCCACACGGCCGTCAGGCGGTAGTCAGAATCGTACCTGAGTCACGCAAGCAGCGGCGCGGAACCGGTTGGGGGACGGGAGATACCTGTGAGACTGGCGGGCAAGGTCGCTTTGATTACCGGCGCCGGGGCGGGCATCGGCCGTGCCTCGGCACTCCGTTTTGCGGCCGAGGGGGCCCGGGTGATGGTCGTGGACTGGAATCCGGCCGGAGGCCGCGAGACGGTCGCGCAGGTCCACGCCCAGGGTGGCGAAGCGATCTTCGTCGCGGCGGATGTGTCTCGCGAGGAAGACGTTCAGCGGATGGTCGCCGCCGCCGTCGAATCCTACGCACGATTGGACATCCTGTTCAACAACGCGGCGGTGCAGGTGTTCGGCACGATCCCCGAGACGACCTCCGGCGACTGGCACCGAGTCATGGACGTGAATCTGAAGAGCGTGTATCTGGGCTGCAAGTACGCCATCCCGCAGATGATCGCCCAAGGCAGCGGATGCATCATCAACATGTCTTCCGCCTTGGGGTTCGTCGGCGACCCGGCGATGCCCGCCTACGGAGCCACCAAGGGCGGCATCTTGGCGATGACCAAGGCGATGGCCCAGGCTCACGGGAGGCAGAATATTCGCGTGAACTGCATTTGTCCCGGCGATGTGGACACGCCGCTGGTCCAGGAGTATTTCAACCAGCAGCCGGACCCGGCCGAAGCGCGGCGGCAAGTAGCCGTCCACTATGCCCTGGGGCGCATCGCCCGT
>Ga0351864_10143_pt1 | contig 34735 bp, 27 predicted proteins | sample TotcelHFGM3001L9_FD_206758 | JGI IMG/M metagenome (GOLD analysis project Ga0351864, IMG submission 206758) | Enriched cells from coal bed in the Powder River Basin, Montana, United States - Total cells FGM rep2 HSBNCT.FGM.300.1.L9 ... | reverse complement strand
TTGCTCGAAGCGGAACGTCCAGGTCACCGCCGGTCCCGGAATGGTCGCATGCTGGAGCGAAGCCGTGAGCGTGGCGGTCTTGCCCTCGATCGTCGGGCCGGCCTTGATCTGCTTCAAGGCCATCGCCATGTTGTTCTGATCCAGATACTGGGCGACCGCCGCTTCGAACGGCTCCGAGTCTGCTGTCGGGGACTCGGATTTGCCGCAGCCCTGAGACAGGCAGACGAACAGGGCAAGTAACACGAACGCGCGGAGCAAGTGGTTCGGACTGATCATGGCAATCGCAGTTCTTTCAGGGCCTCGGCCGAGCGAGCACGTTGATGCGGAATCTGTCGGACAGAAACGGATGATTCTAGCACCCCACAGGCGGCGCGGACGAGCCCCGAAACGTTGCCTTGGCACTGGTTGCCGGTGATGGTGACACAGCCAATCGTACCCATCATCCCGAGTCTATGGTGCCCGGCGTCACGCACAATTCAGAAGTGCTGATTGCCGTCCCCTGCCGGATCGTGGCTAAGCGGCCCGTGTTGAAACGTCCCGCTACGCGCGTGACGCCTTAAACAGGGATGTAGTCAATGCAGCCCGGCGGTAACGGGATATATTGTCCGGGCCGGTCATGTCCGCGAACACGAGAAATCTGGTTTAGACCAAAAATCTGGAGCCCGCCGCCAGCGGGTTAACCGGCTGCCTGGGGCCACGTCGGCGACGATGGCCAGCACCTACCGGGTCGTGGCCAAGCGGTGACTTCACCCATGCCGCGACGCTGTGAGCATCTAGCACACGCCGCGACTTCCGCCCGTGAATACGGCACGGGCGCACGGGGGAGGTGGCGGGGTGGGAATCGCATAGTCGCGATCCCTGTGGGCATCACCTGCCGGATCGCGGCTAGGCGATTAGGCCGCCGGCGGAACCAGCCCGCCCGGTTCCCGTAGGGTTGCAGCCCCGGTGGATATGGTATGTTGGAGGCGTGTTTTGCGATTGGCGGTTCTCTGAAAATGGGAATCCTGTTTCCGGGAGCCCCCGTCAACGGTTTCGGCGAGGTGATCCTCATGTCCGAGTACAGCTCTCCTTCCCGTGAATCGACGCGGCGCGTGGGCCAACACCTCAAGCGCGGCTGGCAGAATTTCCTGGATCACTGGCAGGAGTGGCTGGGGCCGATGCTCATCGCGGCGGCCATCGTCATTGCTGCCCTGCTCTGCTGTCTGTTTCCTCACTGGCTGGTCGTGGGGCCGATCACATGTGGGTTGTATGCCTGCGCGCTCGAAGCCATCCGCAATCGGCCCGTTCACGCCGGACAGTTGCGGCGAGGGTGGGAACGGCTGGGCAGCTCTCTCGCCGCCTCGTGGTTCATCGGGATTGTGTCGTTGCTGCCCGCCTTGCTGCTGGGCGGTGCGTTCATCGCCTTGCTGGCGGTGCTGGTGCATATGCTGCCGCCGCCTGAGGGGTCCCGTCGGGCCGTTACGTACCGCGGCGACGTGATGATCCGCACGGCCACTGGGGAGCGTCAACCCGCGGGGCCGAACGAGGCGGGCAGTCCAACCGCTCGCCACGCGGCGGAGTCCGACCAGCCTGCCGTCGAGCGGAAGCGAGACGAGCCCGAACCGTTCGAGATCCTGCTGGTTGCGCTCCTCATGCTGACGTTCTACGGCGGCCTTTTCTTCGGCATCATCCTGCTGTTCCTCTGGCAGCTGTGGTTTTCTACTCGCATGATGTTCGTGTTTCCGCTGATTGCGGATCGCGGCACGAGATTCATTCCCGCCATTCGCGAGAGCTGGGTTCAAACGCGCTGCCGTTTTTGGGAGTTGCTAGCCGTCAACCTGGTCGCCAGCATCGTCACGATGTTGGGCGCCTACGTCATGTATGTCGGATTGATCGTGACCATCCCGCTAGCGCCAGTTTACAAGTTATTTTGACCGAAGGAAGGGAGGTGGTGGTGGCGCAAGGGGTTACGCGGATAGTTGGTGTATGACCTGCGCAGAGAGGTTTAGAGGTAGCGGCGCAGGTCGAGCACGCGCATGAGCTGCTCTTGTTCGGGGCTCAGCGTGGAGAGGGCGCGGGCTGTCGAGGGATGACGCTGGCCCTGTTTCTTCGGGTAGATTACCAAAGTCTCGCGGATGCCGCTCAGTAAATCGAACATCCGTGGGAGGCTGAGATCCATGCCCCGCTGATGCAACGTTCGCTGCAGGAGCGAACTGAGCGTCAACGCCAGCACGCAGGTGAAGGCATGCACCCGGATCTTGCTGTCCGTCCAATGGAACATCGGCTGCCAGCCCAGGTAATGCGGATGCTTCATCTGTCGGAAGGCGTCTTCGATGTGATGTTGCGAGCGATATCCCAGCACGATCTCTTCGTTCGTCCAATCGTCGTTGTCGGTGAACAGAATGGTCTTGCCCAACTGTTTGTCGATCAGCCGGGATAAGGCCGCTTGGTCGGTCTCGAAGGACAGCGTAGGCACCTCGCCCTCGGCCACTTCCACCCGCAGCACCGTCTTCACATGCTGCCCGGCGAGGGCCTCGTGGGCTTGGTTTCGGATCGAGGCCGCGGTAGGGGCCTTGCCACCGCGAATCCGCCCCTCACGACGGCGACGGAGTTTGGCTTGCAGGTCGCGGAGTTTGCCGCGAGCCTTTTCCAACGCGGTCGTCAGTCCCTGCAACTGTCCGTGCAGCAGGTTGTCGTTGTGCGTGACGACGATCGTGCGTTCGCAGCCGTAGACTTTTTTCTTGGTGCGATAGGCGCGCACGTCCTTCAGCCGTTCACCGGACAAGGGCTGGTACCGGCTGGCCGGCACATCCAGCAGGTCCGCGTGATGGCTGGGCACCAGGGAACCGACGAAGTGGAAGCCGGTGGCGTCCAGCGTCTGAAATGCCTCCTCGGAATTGTTTCCTTTGTCGAAGACCAGAGTAATGTGCTCGCAGTCGCGGGCCAGTTCCCGATAACGGACGCGGAGTTCTTCGGTGACGGTCTCGAAGATCGTGCAGTCGGGGACATTGCCCGCATAAACTTTGTGGAACAGCGGCACGTGAAAGTCGGTGCTGACAACCATCCCCAGGCTGACTTGGCGGAGGTCGTTGCGTTTTTGCTTGTTGTGCCCCCGTTGGGGAAGAGTGGCATCCGCGCGGGTATCAATGAACGTGAAGAAGTTGGTGCCGTCGTAGGTCAGCGTGCGGAGCGACAATTGAAACATCTCGATGAGCCGTTGCGAGAGTTCGCGCTCAGCAGCCTCGATGTGTTGTGGCTCCACGAAATCGAGGTGATTCCAGAACGCCTGACTGGAGAGTTGGTCGGCCGTGGCCGGGATGAGGCGGACCAGAGCGGTATCGCGATACCAGTCGGCCAAGCGGCGTTTGCTGGTGGGATGCACGGCACGGTTGAGGGCGGCGAGCAGGAGGTACTGCCCGACGGACAGCCCCTGATCGCGTTTGGGAATGTGCCGGTCGAGCAGTTCGACGAGTCCGATTTGTTGGGCCAGATCAAACAGGGCCACCACGTCGGCGAAGGCGGCGATATCGACGGACTGAGGCGTCGGGGCTTGGCCCTGCTTTCGTTTGGTCGCCGCGGCGATGAGTTCATCGGCAGAGCCGAGATAGACGGTGCGGACGATCTTGGGCTTCCCGTCGACGCGTTGGCATTCGCGGGCGTAGTAGTAGGTTTTTCCGTGAATCACCTTGGCGGTGAGGCTTGCCATGCGGGGCTCCTTCCCGTTTTCGTAGGTCATACACTATCCTACGCCTGCCGTCAATAGGAAGCAGAATGCCAATTTTTCACGTATAATAATAGGACAAAAGCGGCATCATGTGAGTTTTTCTGTATTTGATATGTAGGTCATACACTTGGCCGTTCTGCCGGCGCATGAAAAAGCCCCGAATTTCCTCGCCAAATCCGAGGAAAACCGGGGCGTCTGTGATCTCGCGTCCTTCACCTCGTGTTCAAGACGCCAATAACTTGTAAACTGGCGCTAGGCCTGACGATCTTGGTGTCGGTGTACGAGGAGCGGTACGGCGGGAAAACCGACGGCGGCCCTCCGTCGTCCAACAGCCCGGAAGACGCTCTGTCCACAGGCTAACCGGACGCTGCGGCGGACGGCAAGCACGCGATCAGAAGCCCGGCTTGTTCGGAAAAGCCGCGCTTCTTTTCAGCCACAGACTCCGTATCGCGTGCTTCCGCCGGTTAGTTTCCCAGGCGATTGCGTGCTTGCAGTTGCCCGACTTCACACTCCACACGTCGCCAGCCTGCCGCTGGACCGCCCGGAACTCGACGGCGGCGATGCCGAGGAGTCCCAAATCACTCGACAGATGGCCTGACGAATGTGGATCTCATACGGTCTTCTTTGCCACCGGCTCATCCTTCGGAGCCGGCTCATCCTGCGGGGCTCGATTGTCCTTGGGAGGCTCCCACTTACGCATTCGCACGTTGCTCACGCGTACCCCCATGTGGGGATAGAGGTAGTCGAGGCACCCGAAATCAAAAGCAGGCTGGGGATGGAAGTTCTTTTCTGTCCGGTCAAGGCACAGCTGGTCGTTGACATACAGGACGGCCCGTTCCTCGGCGAGCTGCACACGGATGCGATTGACCGCTTGCAGCGGGCAAGGGACGGTCTTGGAGTCTCCTGAGATTTCGATACCAGCCTGGTTATCGCGCATGCGTATAAAGAATTGATGACTGGTTTCTTCACTGATTCCCATCCGGTTGCCATCGGGAATAAACAGTCCCACGGTCAGAGAAAACGGAGGCGGCTGGATCACCTCCACGTCGAACTCGATCTCCAGCGGAAAAAGGGGGACGAAGAACGGCCGCACGCGGACGGGGCCGGAGGCTCTGCGAGCATGGCCGATGGCCGAGTTCTCGCTCTCTTGCGACCAAGTTCCCTTGGTCAGTAGCCAGCAAAGCAAATGCGGATCAAATTTCTTCTCGAACCACTCGCCCGCGCCGAAGGCCAGTCGACCGTCCATTTCCATCAGTCGCGCCCGACAGTACGCCATCGACCGCTTGTTGTCGTCGGCTGCGAGAGCCTTCTCCAACAAACTCCGCGCCGTTTCGAGCGTTTGATTTGTAAATGGCTTGGGCGCCTCGTTCAGCGTCTGCCACGCTGCGGTGATGTCTGCAGCGCCCTTTCCTGTAAATGCGTAAATACTCGCCAGCACGGCCTCGGGGTGCGCGCACCAAGAATCGAACAGGTGGCGATTGAAGTGGTCGCCCAGTCCATCGGCCAGGCGGCGAGCTTCCTGATACTCTCCGGCGCGTTCGGCCAGCGCAACATGGAGGCCCATAAGGGCTGACCGCCATGGGTAAAGGCCGTCGCCATCGGCGCGGGAAGGCGCATTGGCCATGCCCTCCAGTACCTGTTTCACGCGTGCATACACGCCTTCCCGTCGCCAGACCTGGCAGTCGAAGCCGCGTTCTTCATCGATGTCGTTCAACGCCTGTAACAAGACGAACGGTACCATCGTGTCGTAACGCCTGGTGTCGGCACAGGAGCAGCCGAACTGGTACAGGGCCTCGTGGCTGCCGCCCCAACGGGGACGCAGCGCCCAGCGCAGCTTGGCATAAGCCGGCATGTAGTCGAGCTCGGCAGCCACGGCCTGGTCAAACCAAGCTTGAGGCGTTTGTTCGCTTGCCCCTCCCATCGCTACCTGGATCATGCAGGCGGAGGCCTCGGGCCACTCCGCATGCAGTTTCAAGGCCGCAGCGAATTCCTCGGCAGCCTTTTCCAGGTTCTCGCCGAAGAGTTTCCAGCCCTCCGGCGTTACCTTATAGGCCCACTCTCCGCCACGATGATGCCAAGCCCGCGCGACGTAGGCTTGGCCCGTCAACATGTGGACAATCCAGGGATCAGCCTTCGGCTCCTTGCTGCAAGCCTCGGAGATCGCGACCGCGTCCTCCCAGACCCGATCGCGCTCGCAACTCGTTAGCGGACGTAACTCGTCGAATACGAGCCGCCACATTTCGGCGGTGATCGTCTCGTCACGGACGAGTTCGGCGGCTAACCAGGCTGCTTCCTGGCGAAGCCGTGGCCAGTCGAGGGCCTTGGCGTAGATCTTGGCTTCAGAAAGCAGCGTAAATACTGCCATCCTTCGGTGTTCGCCGGGATACCCCGACTGTGCCCAAGCATTAAGGCTTTCAACGAGGATGGGCATCGCCTCAAAGCATCCTTTGTCGCTGCACACGGCTCTGCCATAGTACGCCCTCAGCAACGCGTCTTGGGAGCCTTGCTCAAACAGTCTCTTGCCGGCCTGGGCTATGTTCCCATACCCTGCGCCACCGGGATGCGGCAACCTGCCGAGCAGGACATTCCGCATGAACTCTTCCGCCTGCGGACGAAGCGAGGGCGGGTCTTTAGTGTTACGCCGATAGCTGTCGATGTCTCGTTGCCAGAGGCTTAGGGCACGCTCCGACGACGTTTGCGATTGCGGAACGTCGCTGCTTTCCTCGGACGAATCATGGGGATGGTGAACAGCCGAGCCCTGGGATTGCTTTGCCTCATGCTCCTGATGTGTCGTGCATCCAAAACCTGGCAGCAGCCAAACGCAAGCCAGCAGTCGTAGACCTGACGCAACGTGCCGGGACATAGCAACACCTCTCGCTCGATGGATGAAGAGGGGAGGACAAATCCTTAGATCGCTGTGCTGAACGAGTCCGCTGAGTTCGGTCAGCATCCTTGTCAGCGCAGGCGCATGATAGCCCGTCGCTAAGCCCGATACAAGATATCCGCGCCTTGATAATAACCGGAGGCGTGGCTAATTGCAGTTAGTTCACCACGCTGTCCTTCCGGTAGACGGACGACTCGACGTAGGGCACGCGTAGGAAGTTTTGCGCGTATGCATGAAGGTCGTTCCACGTTTGTTCAACGACATGCTTGTTGGTAATCAGCTCTCCATCGGGCGACACGGCAAAAGCCGTCCCGGCCCCAAACGATCCTTCCCCTTTCGTGCCATCCGGAAAAGTGATTCGATAACCACACACCACGAACCCGACGGCATCCGCAATCTCCGCATCATCGTCCAGCGTTCGGATCAACGCGGAATCGCCGGGAAGAAAGCGACGTCCGATGGAGAAAAACGCCAGGGCGATCAGGATGAAGGCAGCCGTTCCGGTGAGCAATCGTCCCCACGCGGTCGCGCCATTTGGGAACAACCTCTGGCGCGATTCCATAGCATCAGCTTCACTTTGTTTGAACGCCAAGCGGGTTTGATTCAGGGCTTCCCTGGCGGCTTTTGCTTCGTCATGGAGGTCGCTTTCGGCCACGGCCGATTCTGCCAGACGGATAAGTAATCCTCGACGCTCCGCTTCCAGTTCCTGGGCACGGCCTTGGGCCGCTTTGACGCTCTTGATTCTGTCGTCGATGGCCACGAGCTGCTCACGCAAGCCGTCATCTCCGATACCCCCCTGCTCGCTCAGAGCGACTTGGGCAGAGATGAGCTGTTCCGCCGCTTGCTTACGTCGGCGCGTGGTGTAACTCCAGGTTACCGCCCGACGAACCTGTTGAACCGCTGCAGCAAGTGACGCAAGAAGCCATCCTAAAGCCAACCGAACGAACGATAGAATCCTGCCACCTTTTTCAGACGCATCTGAACTCCAACAATCAGTATTCGTGACCGCGCTGCAAAGCGACAGGCACTGCATTGGGCACCAGGTCAAACTCACTGGGCATTAGCAGCAGCCAGACCAGGCCCAGCGCGACGTGAACGCGGCCATGGCAATTCCAATCCCGCGGATCGGCCGAGTCATGTTCCGCCGGCTGTGTTCGTGGCATTTCACTGTTTCGTCTTGAACAGCCCGACGCCCCCGGACCAGAGTTCGCGGGTCTCCGGGTTCAGTCGCAGTACGAGCGGCTTGCAGTAGGGCAAATCGCCGGTGATCTCCTGCCACGTCGCGCCGCCGTCGCGGGTCCTGTAAACGCCGCCGGCCGCCTGTGCTCCCCAGGTAACGCGCGATAGCCAAAGCGTGTCCTCATCGCGCGGGTCGACCTCCAAGCCGACGATCGCATGCAATGCCTTGAAGTTGCTAATCTTCTTCCAGGTCCGGCCGTGATCCGTGCTCTTCCAGAGATTCGAGCCGGGGCAGAACACGGTCCCCTTGGGTGAAACGAGAACATTGAAAATCCACGTTTCATTCTTAAAGACATGCTCCCAGCTTTCGCCGCCGTCTTCGCTGACGTACAGCCCGCCACGTTCGCCGCAGGCGCCCCAAAAGAGACGACGCGGCTCGGTCGGGTCTACGACTAGCCCGAAGAACACCCGACGGCTGCCCGGCTGGTTGGCCAGTTGCGTCCAGGTGTAGCCGCCGTCGGTCGATTTGAAGACGCCGCCGCCTGCGCGGCCCTGCGCCGCTTCAGGGTCACCGTCCATGCCCAGGTAAACGATCTTCGGATTCTGCGGATCGACGGCCAGTGCCCGAGCGTAACTCTGGCCCCACATGCAGTTGATCGTTGCGCGGTAATCGGGCAGGCCGGTCTGTGCGATCTGGAAACTCTTGCCCCCGTCTTCGCTGATGACGACGCGGTTGGGTGGCTCAGCCCACGGCGAACATGTGCTGAGGATCTTGCCGCCCTTCTCGTTCGGCCAGACGGCCACGCGCCACTGGTGTCCGTTCAGCGCCGTCGAGTAGCTTCGTGGGCAGAGTTGATGCCAATGAGCGCCCCCGTCCTCGCTCATGGTCAGGCCTTCGTCCATCGATGCAACGTAGACCTTGTTGCCGTCGAAGCGAATGTCTTGAACACACGTGATATCAGCGCCGCGGTCGCGTTCCTGCCAGGTCCGGCCGCCGTCGGCACTGAAACACGGTCGCCAATTCGCCGAGATGAACAGCTCCTGCGAATTGCGCGGGTTGATGGCCAGGTTCGTGGGCGTACTCAACGGCGTTTCGGTCTTGTAATCCTCCGGATTGGTCGGATCGCCTTCCCGGTCGCCTCGCAGCATGCGCGTTGGTTGCCATGTCTTGCCGCCGTCGCTGGAACGGCAGAAGCGCCCGTCCCAGCCTTTGGCCGCAATGCAGTAGAGGTCGTCGGGCTTCTTGGGATCAACAACCACCTCCACGGCGATGAAGCCGGTTGGAAAGCCGGCGCCGGCCAACCATGTCTTGCCGCCATCCGTCGATTTCTGCACGCCGTCTTCGCCAAACCCCGCATAGAGCAGTGCTTCGTCATCGGCTGCCGGCGCCACGCTCCAGGCATTCGATGGTGTCGGCAGTGCCCGCCACGTCTCGCCAGCGTCTTCGCTCTTGAGCAGGCCGAAAAGGCTGCTGGCAGCGAGCACGATTTGCGGATTGGCCGGGCTAACCGCGACGGACCGGAACACACCGCTGGGGCGAATGGCGGCGGGCGTGGCCGACTGGTTGGCGCCGACAATGAACGTTGCGTCCTTGATCTTGCGGTTGGCGATCCAACCTTCGGTATCGCCCGCCTGCTCCCAATCGGACAGCACGACGTCGCCCTTGGGTCCGCCGTGGAGCACGACGTGGTCGAGATGAATCGTGCCCTGGTAACCCGTCTGCACCGAGCGAACGAGGAAGTAGACGACTCGCACCTGACCCAGATCCTTCAGGCCCGTTAGTGGCAGCGACAGCTCGGTCCAGTCACCCGGCTTGGCGGCTACGAAGGGCCCACCTTGCCAGGCCCACTTGCCGCCGGTCTGGATCGCCAGCTCGCCTTCGAGCCGCGGCGTCTTGGGCGGCACGAAGAATCGCGCACTGAGCTTTGTATAGCTCGACCAATCGGCGGGCGGATCGAAATGCTTTTCCATGCGGCCGTTTCGGTTCCAGTCCCCCTCGTCGCTGTCGTAGCTCAACACCAGCGCGCCCTGGCCCGTAAAGGCCGGCGACGTCGTGTTCGGTTCGGTGGGCTTCTCCTCGATGGCCGGCAGATAGTTGAGTTGGCGCCACGTTTGGCCGCCGTCGCTGCTCTTGAATAGGCCGCCTCTTGGTGTGCCCGCATAGAGGACCGAGCTATTGGTCGGATCGACAGCCAGCCCGCGCACGGTCTTGTGCCGCTCGGCGGTGATGGCCTGGGCGTCCTTGCCGGTGGCCTGGAGGAACTCCCAGTGTTCGCCACCGTCGGTGCTCTTGCAGTAACCCGACGGCGTGCCGACGTAAACCGTCTCGGGACTCTTCGGGGCGATGGCCAATGAGTAGACCTCGTAGTCGGTCAGGCCGCGGGTGCTCAAACGCCAGTGCAGCCCTTTGTCCTCCGTCTTATAGACGCCCGTCACATCGCCGCCCATGTAGATAACGCCGTCTTTCGTCGGGTGCCAGACGCACGACCAGTAGAATCCTCCGCCACCCCAACCGGCCCATTGCCACGTCGGCATTTCTGCAGTCGCGGCGCCGCCAGTGAGTCGGCACAAGATGGCGACAACGAAGATGTACAGCGTCGATTGTGAAAAGCTTCGGTGCATAGCAATGCCTCACATCGGGTAGGTTGACCGGCGCGAATCCGTGCAGCAACCGTCTTGCTGCAGGCCCGATTGCGCCGCTGCTGGGGCGCCAATCGCCAGGCTGGAAAGCAGGGTGGATAACCATAACTGACGGGCGTTTCTCATGGCGTCCCTTTCGATCCGGGCGGCCCACCCTGCAGCAACTTCAACGTCGTCTCGTGGTGTGGCGGCGTGACGGCGCCGCGCAGGAGCGGATCATCGGTCTCGACCATGTGCTGGTAAAGGCGGCGCGTGATACGTCAGCTCGCCAAAGATCGCCGCGTTGGCCACGTAGGGGCGATCGTCCAGCAACGGCGCAAACGAGCGGCCCTGTACGTTGGCGGGTATGGGAATCATAACCAGGTCCAGGACGGTCGGCAGGACGTCGATGTTCGAGACCATCTCCTTGCGGACGACGCCGCCGTGCCAGCCCGGGCGACCCGCTTGCCGCAGCAGCAAGGCGACCTGCAGCCCGGGCTCATACACGCTGCACTTGGCACGCGGCATCGCGATGCCGTGGTCTGTGGTGGCGATCACCAGCGTGTTCGACTCCAACTCAAGTTCATGCAGCGTTTGCAGCCAGCGGCCAAACTGTTCGTCCACGTGTCGCACAGCGCCTTGCAGGCCGGCCAATTCCTGTCGCGTGCCTTCCGTGCCGCGCAGGTAGCCCGGCACGTCGATGCCCAGCGACTCGTCCGGCTCCAGATGAGGACCAGGAAAACCGTGCTCACCCGCCAACGGGCCGGAGTCTTTAGGGTAGGGCAAACGGTGCGGTTCGATGAACCCCGCGTACAGCAAGAACGGCTGTTTTGCCGCCGCGAGGCGTCTCAATTCCGCGATGGCCGCCGTCGTTCCCTCGGCCGCCTTGGCCTGCTTGATGTGTTTCTCGTAACCGCACCGCTGCGCTCCCGAGCGGGTTTCGTGAACGACGCCGACCGCGACGGTGGCATACCCGGCTTCCTTGAGAAACTGGGCGAGGTGCTTCTCTTCAGGGCGCAAATCCCAGGCGAAGTTGGCGTGAGTCAATCCCATGACGCCGTTGCTGTGTGGATACCGCCCCGTGAACAGGGATGCCCGCGACGCGCTGCAACCGGGTTGGGTGCAGAACGAACGAGCGAACCGCACACCCTGCTCCGCGAACTTGTCGAAGTTGGGCGTGCATACGGTCTTGACGCCGTAGCAATGGAGGTACTGCCCCAGGTCGTGGCAGTGAAAGATCACGATGTTCGGGCGATCCTGAGCGCAAGCAGCGGAGGCCGCGAGGGCCAGGGCCGTTGTCACGAGCACGCCGAGAAGTCGTCGCATGGCAGCAATTCTCCAGGTTGGTGAACGGACGAGCGCGGCCCAAGGCAGAACCGCCCCACGCCAGAGTCCTGGCGGGCGCCCTCTATCTTGCGTTTCATTTGGCCTTTCCGAACACTCGGTCGGCAAAGTCCAGGTAGCATGTCCAGTCGAAGACCGTGAGGTTGTGCTTGCCCTCGCGGATGTGGTAGTGAGCGCCGTCGCCATGCAAGGACTCGCCGATCGCGGGCATTTCCGGCGAGGGGCCCAGGCCTTGTTTGCCAAACAGCCAATAGGCCGGGCCGGCATGGACGACGCTCAAGAACTCCCCACGCGGATCGGCCCAGAGGTCTTGCTCGGCACTCCCCACGCACACCGCCCTAGGCGCGATCAGCGCGATGAGCATGTGTTGATCCACCGGCAGTGCCTCCTCGCGTCCGCCGTACGTCTTAAACGTCTCGTTGAACCAGTGCGGGAAGCCCCTGTTGATCTTGGCCACCGTCTCCTTCTCCTTGTTCTGCCGCCGGCTGAGCGCGGCCCCGCCGCAGCCCGAATCGTTGGAGCAGACGAGGGCGAATCGCTCGTCTTCCGCGCCGGCCCAAAGCGCCGTTTTCCCGCCGCGTGAATGGCCGATCACCGCCACCTTGTCACGTGCCACGTCCGGATCGGTCTCGAAGTAGTCCAGGCAGCGGCTCGCGCCCCAAGCCCAGGCGGCGATCGTGCCCCAGGCGTCGGGCGCACGTCCGCCCTGGTCGAGCAGGGCGTGGATGCCGTCCTTGAATCCATCGTTCTTGTCGGGGTCCACGTCCGCGTTGTGGAAGGCGGCAATCCCATAGCCCCGCGCGATCACCTCCTCGGCCGGCCAGAACTCGCTCTTCGTCTTTCGCGTGGGGTCAATGTTCTCCGGGCCGCGGTTGCAGATGAGCAGAAACGTCGGGACGGGCTTTGCCGGTTTGTTGGGAACGAACAGCGCGAGGTGAATCGTGAGCGACTTGCCCGTCGCGGTAATCGTGATCTCGATCTGCTTGAGCGTCGCGGCGCCGTCCATCGCGCCGGGGTCCTGGCGGACGAGCCGGTAACTCTTCTGGTACTCAGTCGCCGGGACTCGCCCGTAGACGTGCTGGCGGAAAAGTTCCAGGATTTCGGGGCGGCGGATCGTGATCCAGTCTTGGGCTGTGGCGATCTTTCTGCCGTCGATCGCCGTGAGCACATCCGGCAGGCTGTAAGCGGGCATGTCGGGGGCGTCGGCGCGGAGGAGTCTCTGTTTCGGCTCCGGCTCGGCAGCCCGTAGGGCCCAGGAAACACCAAGAAAGAAAACCAAGGTGGGCAGCAACACGGCGGGAATCAGCGACGAGCTTCGTCTCATGGTCATGTCCTTTCCAGCGTGACGTCAAATACACGGGCATCCGGCAGAGGCAAACGCGAATGCTCCAGTCGATCTGCGCACGATTCTACCAAACGACTACGGCGGGAACAGCGACAGTAAGGGGCCTTGCGCAAGGCGATTGCACCGCCAGCTGGTCTGGGAATGGTAAGTTGGTAAGCTGATGGAAAGCTTACCAACGCTTCCTCCGCCCCTTGCATGGGAGAACCAACCATGACTTTGAACCACCCAATCACGCGCCGCGCGGCGTTGCAGGGGATCGCGGCCTGGGCAGGCGTGGCTCGGTTCGCGCACGCCGCGGAACCGTCCACCGTCGACCGATTCGTCGAGAAGCAACCGCCCGTACGCATCATCTTCGATACCGACATGGACAGCGATTGCGACGATGCCGGCGCGCTGGCGCTGTTGCACGTACTGGCCGACCGCGGCGAAGCGGAGATCCTGGCCGTCGCCGCCAGCTCGCTCTACCGCTGGTCCGTGCCGTGCATCGAGGCCATCAACCGCTACTACGGCCGGCCCGATCTGCCGATCGGCGCCCCGAAACGCGACGCCGTCGATAGCCATGCCGGCTCGAAATACGCCCGCGCCATAGCCGAATCTGTCGCGACGCGGTGGCAGGCGAACACCGACGCCCCGGACGCAACCGAGGTGTACCGGCGGACGCTCGCTTCGCAACCCGACCACAGCGTGGTCATCGTCAGCGTCGGCGATCTGACCAATATCCGCAATCTGTTGCGCAGCGGTCCCGACAACCACAGCGGCCTGGCCGGCCCCGAACTCGTCCGGCGCAAGGTCATCCGTTGGGTGTGCATGGGTGGGCGTTATCCGAGCCACCTCGATCCCCGCGTGTTCGGCAACTTCAAGACCGACCCTGCCGCGACGGTCGAGGCCGCACGCGACTGGCCCCTCGAAGTCGTTTTCTCCGGCCTCGGCGACAACATCCTCACGGGCTCACGTCTCAAGGAGACGCCGCCGAAGAATCCTGTGCGGCGGGCCTATGAGTTGTACCTCGGCAAACAGCCGGCACGACCAAGTTGGGACCTCATCGCGGTCCTGTACGCCGTACGTCCCGATGCGCCGTTCTGGCGACGGCGCACCGAAGGCTATAACCATATCTTTCCCAACGGCACCAACGAGTGGCGATCTGAGCCCGACAGTTCCACCCACGTCCTGCTGGAACTCGTCGCCGGTGCCGACGAGGAAGTCGGCCGCACCATCGATGAGCTGATTATTCAGCCCCCGCGCCACATTGCTCCGTAACGCTGCGCTTCGTCGGACTCGACCAACGAGCCGGTCCGTGATCCATGACTTGAAAGGAAGGTCCATGACCAAACAATCCATCTTTCAGACGTTGGCCCTGGGACTGCTGTTTGCGTGGCCGGCTGGATCGCCCGCCGATGAATTGAAGCCAACATCGCCCATCGGCCCGGGCTACCGACTGACGTGGCATGATGAATTCGACGGCGACCGGTTGGACACGGAGAAGTGGACGTATCGCATCGATTCCCGTTTCTGGAGCGTGCAACTGGCCCAAAATGTTTCGGTGGCGGACGGTTGTCTGCGTCTGGCCTTGAAGAAGGAAAGGCAAGGCGAGTTCGAGTATACGGCGGGCGGCGTGATCAGCCGCGAGACGTTTCAGTATGGCTATTACGAGGCCCGGTTCCGTTGCCCGCCCGGAGCCGGCTGGCACACGTCGTTCTGGATGATGCGGCACGACTGGCGGAAAACGGCAGACGAGACAGTGGCGGTACAGGAAATCGACGTCTGCGAGCAGGATTCGGTGAACCGGACGTGCTACTCGGTGAACTTGCATCGTTGGAAACCAGGGCCGCACGTCAGCCACGGGTACAGGCGGATCACGACGCCGGACCTAGCCGCCGAGTTCCACGTATGGGGCTGTGAGTTCACGCCGCAGCGCATCGACTACTACTTCGACGGACGGTTGGTCCAATCGCTCGACGCGACCGTCATTCCGCATGGCCCGCAGAATATCTGGCTGACCAGCGTCGCGGCGCCGCTGGGCGGCACGAAGTCCGTTGACGACACGAAACTGCCTGCGGTCGCCAAGTTTGACTACGTCCGCTATTTCGCGAAGGCCGTTTCGCCGGAAACGAACGAACGCTGATCCAGATTCGCAGGGCAACGATCCGCTTGGCCGCGGCCATACGATCGCTGAGAAATCGCACCGGTCGATGTGACCGACGCAGGTACTGAACTCCGTGTTCTCACTGTCGGTCGCGCCCCTCCTTGTAAAGCAAGCAGAACGGCTCCGAAAGATGACTGATCGCTCGCAGAACCAGTTGGCTTCGAGTCCCAGCTTAGCGAACTTCGACCGCAATTGGATTGTTCGATTCAGACGCGGTGCGTCTTGTGACAAGACGGCGAAGGCCAAGGTGCCACGGAGAGGCGCGATGCAGGCGGCGGTCTCTCGACTGCAAGCGTTCCTGGACCGCAGGATCGCCTTCCGGTTGGCAATCGTGGTCGCCGGGATGTTTCTGGCAGGCGATCGGCGCACGGCCAGTGCCTGGTTCGTGGCGGGTGGCGTGCAGGATGATTGGGATCGGTTCTACGATTGCTTGATCAGTGTGGGCCGGGATTCCGGCGGCGAGGCAAGGGCAGTGGCTGAAAACAAACCCAACAGAAGAATCACGTGTTGTCGCTTCCTCATTCGGTGCTCCCGTTGCCTTGTCTGGTTACCTGTTGCCGATTGCACGGTTGTTGGGAGCTAAGCGGAGACGGGCTACCGGCCGGCCCGATTGCCCCGCCGTCAGCCTCGCTCCAGCGTCACGCGCACAACCCACACGGAGTTCGTTTCCGGCGAATCGGCCGCGATGGCCTTCCATCCGTTGGGAATCCGGTCGTAGATGTACAGCAGGTGGGTATCGTCCAAGGCAACGACTTCGGTATACGACGAGGTGTTGCCCGGCCCGCTGATAGGTTCATCCGGCCGATGCGTGTTGTGATTCGCCAGGATATCCACCTTCTGCCAGGAAGCGGCCGTGCCATCCGCGTTCAACCACAGGAACAGACCGGGCCGCCCACCCGACAAGGCCACCAAGCCATCGGGCAGCACCGCCAGGCTCGGTTGCACCGAGAACGCATCTTTCAACTGCAGAGGCTTCGTCCATGTCCGGCCGTCATCGCTGCTGAAACAGTGGCCGTACGGCACGCCTGAATCAAGCCGAAACACGCACAATAGACGACCGTCCTTCAACCGGCACACGGCCGATTCGCAAGGGCCTTCCCTGCCGGGCAGCTCGCAACGCTCGTCGGCGATTACCGCACGGATCTTCCACTGCAGGCCGTCCGGCGATTCCGATGCGACCAGGCTGTAGCGGTTGGTGTCGCGGAAGTAGCCGTACAACGTCGCCAGGTACCCTCCCGCCTTCAAGGGCACGGTTTGCCCGTTGCAAACAAACCCGGAAATGCCGAGGCTCGGTGCCAAGGACTTGTCGGGCCGGGGCCAACCCTCGATGGTCACGCCCGGCTGCACGACTCGGAGCGTCCGCTGGCCGCGCGGGCAAAGCTGATAAGGTGAGCCCATCCCGCCCTTTTCCAACGGACGGAGATAGTAGGGCATCCACAGCAGATCTCCGTTGGGCAGGATCAGCGTACCATCGCCGCCGAGTGCCTGGGACGGCGGGCACCACGTCAAACCATCATCGGCCGACCAAGTGATCCGGCTGGTTCCTTGCGCCACGTGCTCGTCGGCGTAGTCGGACATCATCGCCGCCAGTTCGCCGTTGCTGAGCCGCACGACCGTCGGAAACCAGAGAAAGCCTTTGCTGCGCGCGACCAGGACTGGTTTCGAGAGCATCACCATCAGCCCGGACATCTCGACGGTATTGCCGGCCTGCCAGCGCCCGTCGCGGTCGTCCCCGGCTGCGGCCTCTACGGTCCTCCAAACCGGTGCGTTGAAGACCATGACGACCAGGACGATCGGCAGCAGGGCCCAGCGGTCGACCAGTATCGAACAGAATTTCATGGCAGTGTCCTTTCACAAAAATCGCCGCGTCACCGCTCTCCCCAAATACCGCTTCTTTACTGCCCGGATTTCAGGTATGCCAGACGCCGAGTTAGCCAAGCGGCCTCGTCGTCAAATCCGGCCTGCTGGCTGAACGTCAGCAATCGCTCGTACCGGGCTGAAATGTCGAAACCCACGGCGTGCTGCAGCTTCCGGAGACATACGGGGCACAGATGCGGCGGTCGATCATCGCTCTCGCCCAGGTGATTCGAGCCATTCATCAGGCAACGGAAATACACGCAGTGCTGCAAGCCGAACATGTGGCCCGTCTCGTGAGCCAGGACCTTACAGCTGCGCAGCAAGATCAGCTTGCGGGCATCGTCCCACCTCGCGGCGCCGTAGAATCCCGGATCATAGCGCGCAAAGCTGTACACCCCGACGCGTTCCCGGAGCGAGGCTTGCCCGAACACGAAGTTCCAGTCGTCGGCCGGATACAAGTCCGCCATCGTGACCGCCAAGATGCAGTAGGCGTCTCTTGGCAGACGCGTCTGCAGCCAAGCCAAAATATCCGAGGTCAACAGCTGTCGCTCTCGTGTACTGGGATGCGTGCGGCTGGTGATCGGCAGGCCCGCAAGATCCACAGCAGGCCGCAGTTCCACCGGCAGAGTGAAGAACGCTTCGGCAAATTGCTTCAGCTGATCCAGGTTTGGGCTCGTGGCAGCGGGGAACTCGCCCAACGGCTGCAAATAGAGCTTGCGGCGTATCTTGTCGGGCCGATTCACCCGCTCGCGGCGGTACTGCTCGAACGTCTGCCCCGGTTCGGCATGGTTCGCCAGCCAGTCGGACGGGCCCGGAGCTGGGATCGGCTCGAATTGATCGGCCGGATCAAACGCCCGCTGCAGCGTCTTTGGCAGTCCCGTCGTCGTGCCGATGGCGCCGCGACGTTGCTTTTCGTCCGGTGGAGTGAATCGCTCCATGGCGTTTACCGTGGGAACGAAGCTCAGGACCCACGATCGTGCCACGAAGCCGATCAGGATCACGAGCACGGCAATGGGGAGCATACTTCGCTTGGACATCGTGGTTCAGTATAACGGATCTGCAGGACAAAATGCGCTGATTCTGTGCGTAAGTTCTGTGCGTAAGTTGGCAGCCCCTTGGAAACGGTGGGGCGTTTCGCCAACCAAGACGGTCGACCCAGGGTCAGGTTGGCGTGGCCGAAGACTCGAAGTGGAAGAACGACGACCAAGCAACCGATTTATCAGCCGCTGGTCCCTGGGGCTACTGCTCGCGTGGCCGCTTGCATCACTGGCAGAGGGGCAAAGCGACGGGAATCCCTGGCGTTTGACGGTTGCGAGCCGCGGCGACGAGCGACTAGAATTGCTCGCGAAGATCGGTTCCCGCGACGAAAGTCCTCAGGACGCAGGGAATCAGTCCAGAGCTGTGTCACAAACAGCCGTCGACGCACGGGACGTGGCGGTTCGGCGGACATTCCTGCATTGGAGCCTATGCCATGACTGAAGCGACGAGACAATTTCGCATCGCCTGGTTGTGCTTTGTCACGCTGTTGCTGGCCGGAGCGGCTGGGCTGTCGCAGGCATCCGGGCAGGAAAAATCAGCTCTGCCGAAACACTATGTTCTCGACAGAATTCGCGTGTTCTACACGACCGACGGGATCTCGGCCGTGCCGTCTGCGGATGCCGATTCGACAGGTGTGCCGGATCATGTCGAGGACGTTGCCAAGCAGGTTTGGGCGGCACATCGGTTGTTCTGTGATGTGCTCGAATTCCCCGACCCGCTGAAGGGCGAACGTTATGCGGGAGTCACGTGCATCGAAGTCTGTATTCGCGACCGTGGCGAACTCGGCGGTCGCAACGGTGCCGCCTATGACGAATCCCAACGGGCCAGACGCATCCCTGAAGGAAGGCCCGATGATCGTGCGATCGTCATGGCCCTTGGCCGTCACGTCGTTGCCGCAAAGAATCTTTCCCCGGCGCACGAGTTGTTTCATCTGATTCAGTACGGCACAACCTACTTCAAGAACGGCTGGTTCTTGGAGGGACAGACTCGCTGGTCGGAGCACGCCCTTGGTCAAGGTGGCCTTGGTGACGTCAAGTATCCGTCTCGCGGGCCTTGGCCCCAGCCATCGGTGAACCTGCCGGCGCTGTTTGCCATGACCTACGACGCGGAATTCGTCCTTTGGAACCCGGTCGCGCAAAGAACCGATCCAAAAGGGCTGCTGCCGCAGACGCCCGTTCTCAAGGAACTCGCGGGGCTGCGTTACTCGGACGGGTCGCCCGTCCTCCAGGACCGTCAGCTCACGGGCGCGGAGATCATGCGTGACATCCTGATCGAACTCGGCAAGATGGACGACGTGGCGTTCCAGGAACTCGGGTACGACAAGTGGACTGAAGACAACCAGAAATCAGCGAAGAACGACGGCTATCTCTACCAAGGCGTCATGGATACTCTTCGCCGCCATTCTTCGTCGGTCGGCCGTTTTCAGGTCACGAAGTCGGCTCTGGCTTCCCAAGCAAGCGAAGCCCCGACGCCGGAACAGAACTCGAAACGCCGAGCGGGCACGACAGCCGGCGCGGACGCGAATGCCGAGGCGGAAGTGCCCACGGACACGCCCACGGACACGCCCACGGACAGGCCCGCAGACTCTGCGGAATGGAGAACGTGGACGACCCGCGACGGGAAACACCAGGTCAAGGCGAAGTTGCTGAAGGAGGCGTCGGGCACGGTGACGCTGGAAAAGGAGGGTGGCACGACCGTGGACGTGAAACTGGAATTGCTCTGTGACGACGACCGGCGCTTTGTGTTTGGGCGGAAATGAAGTCCATCTGGCAACGACGGAGGCCAGCCCGACCGAGAACCTCCCAGCGGGCAGGCATGCCCATGCTCCGGTGAGGTTTTCCGATAGGCTCTAACTCCGCGTCCACCTACCGGCTCGTCATCGTAGACAGGTCCCACTGGCTGGCATCAAACTCGCAGCGTGTCTCCGGCGGGTTCGGGTAACCTCCCACTTCCTGCTCGCTGTCCGGAATCCTGCCCGTGCCGTCGCGGACCTGCTGGATGATCCGCCGATCCACGGCGTCCCGGTCCCACGGCCGTGCTCCGGCGTTGGCCAGGACGTACTGCTTCACCTCGCTGGCGGGAATGCTCTGCAAACCGGTCGGCCAGGTCGGAGGCGAGTCCTTGGCTGTGTAGGCGCCCGAAGTCGAACGCACGGGATTTCCCGCCCGATCGAAGGCCAGATTGTCGTCCAGGAAGACCTCGCACGGCGTACCGTTGGTGCTGAACAGCGCCAACCCAGCTCGGGTGTCGGGACCATGATTCAAAACGTTTCCCACAATCGCGATCTGACCCGCGACCCACGGATGCAAGCCCCACTCGCCGATTTGCAGGCCGTAGTGGATGGCGGCCGAACCCGGATTGTCGATCAGGTTGTTCACCACCACGCCTCGGGCTCCGCCCTTGAAATACGGGTTCCGCTGGCCGTTGCTGGCGTACAAGTTGGCGATCACGGCGATGTCCGTCGCGTTGTCGTGAATTAGGCTGCCTTTGGAGTGCGCGCCTTTCCCATGCGTGCTGTGGTCCAGTCCCTCGGCGATGATGCAATGGCTGATCGTCACCCGGTGCGAGGTGCCCTTTCTCCACTCTTCGACCGTCGCGCCGCGGAAACGCTCGCCCGAAGCCGACAGGTTCTCGTCGGTCGCCCAACTGGTGGAGCAGTGGTCGATGACGACGTCGTGGACTCCGCCGCTGGTGCCGATGGCATCCACTTCCCAGCCGCTCTTCTTGGCGGCGCCGGCCTCGCCGGGCCTGACGCGCAGATGCTGCAGGATCACGTCGTGCGTCTGGATGCCGATGCCGCCCTTGATGATCGTGATGCCCGGTGCAGGGGCAGTCTGTCCGGCCACGGTCACATAAGGATTCTTGATGCTCAGCGGGTTCTTTTCGAGATCGATCACACCGCCCACTTCGAAGACGATGATTCGCGGGCCATCCGCTTCCAGGGCTTCGCGGAGCGAGCCTGGCCCCGAGACACGCAGGTTCGTGACCCGCAGGATCTGGCCGCCCCGGCCGCCGGGCGTCGCTGCCGCCCAGCCCCAGGCGCCGGAGATGGCCGAGTCCGAGGGCTGCGCCGCGGACGCGGTCGTAACAGCCACCGCCAGCCAGCCCAGACATCCGAAATGGCGAATCGCTTTCATGGCCTGCGTCCCTTTCTTGTCCTGCCTTCACAATCGAGAGTTGGTCGCCTGCGACGTCCGCTGCCGCGCGCTACGGCTTCAATTCCACGTTGGATATCCCGCCGGTGCCAGGATGAAACAAGTTGTTGGAAAAATGCAGGCCCTTCGCATCGGAGGAGACACGGACGGCATACACGTACCGCGGCGACTCGGTACGCACCTGCCCGTCAGCGGCAAGCTGGTCGCGGCCGGTGTCGTAGACTAGGTTTCCCTGCACGATGACTTCGGTCAGTGGCGGATCGTCCGGCTGCTGGCCCGTGTCGAACCGGAGCGGAGTGCCATCGCTTCCCCAAATCCAATGCGCGTGGCCGTAGCCGAACTGCGAAATGATGTTGTGCGCGATGATCGAACCGCCATCGCCGTTGTCGTGGACGGCTGGCTGGGCGCCGTGTCCCGGCTTGGCAGCGTGCGACGCGGCACCGGGCATCAAACCGATGCTCCACAGATCGTTCTTGATGAACTGATTGCCCAGAATGAGCACGTGCCGCGAGCCGTGCATGGCTTTCATGCCCATGAAAGCGTTGTTCACGATATTCTGGGAGACGATCACGTGGTCGGCGTGGATGTCAATTCCTTGAGCCGCATTCTCGATGTAGTTGCCGAGAATCTGGATGCTGTCGCTGGATTCAGGCCCGGTGACGATGATCGCCGAGCCTTGGTGCCAGTTGTTGACGTATTGCTCGTCCCAGACCTTCTGGCTGAGCAGGACGCCTTTCTGCGGGTTCTTCTTCACAAAGGCCCCGAGGTGGAATTTTTGTTTATTCTCCGGCGTCGGCAACAGGTTTTCCTCGATGACCCGGTTACCCTGGATCAGCATGCCTTGGCTGTCATGCACCGCGATGCCGGTGCCGTCAATGCAATGAAACGCGTAGCCCCAATCCGCGCTGCCGGTGCGATCGTCGACACTGATCCGCATGTAATTCCGAACGAGACAACTGCGAACCTGGCTCGTGCGGCATTGGCGCAACACGATGGCGGCCGAACGCGTGCGGTTGTCCAGGACCTGCACGTCGTCGATGACAAGATCGCGGCATTGGATCGCGAGAATGCCCTCGGCACCCGTCTGCATACGGCCATCCACACGGCTCAGCGTCAGATCGCGGATGCGAACTCCCGTTGCCCGCTCGATCTCGATGATCGGCGAGTCCGGGTTCGACTGGATGATCCGGCCGGGGCCGAACAGCCCGGAGCCGTCACGCGTCAGGCGGATCTTCTGGGAGATTTCGTAGTCGCCCGGCGGCACGTAGATCATCTGTCCTGGATTCGCATCGAGGGCCTCCTGAATTGAAGCATAGCCAACCGCCGAAAGCTTCGGGGCGGTCTGGCCCAGGGCATGCCCCATCAAAATCAGGCTTGCCGCGGCGACGAAAGCCCAGGTGCCCTTTCGTGCGAACCGGTCGACTGGGAGCGTTTTGTTCAACGGGTGTTTGGTGTCCATCAGCGCGTGCCTTGTTAGCTGAGCGTTTTGCCGAATACACGGCATCCCGGAGGTTGCGCTCGCCGCTTCGCAACGCGAGAGTATAGGCCATTTCGTCGACGGCCTACAGGCGTCTGTCGTTTGCGTCAAGTTCCTTTATCGTCGCGGCTTAGATGTGCCGTTCCATCAGGTAGTTGACCAGCGTTACGCCGCGCACTTCGGTTTGCATTTCGCGGACGACGCAAAATCCTCGTCGCTCGAAGAACGGCCGCGCGGTAATGCTGACCTCGGCAGACATCTGAGCCATCGCCAAACGCAACCGAATCACGGACAGCGGCAGCCATACGTCCGGTCAGGCTCAGCCGGTGATTTCGCACCGGCCGGAGCGCACATGCGGAGAAACGTCTGGTTCGGCGGATGCCGCGGTCGTTCGACACAGGACTCCATCATACCAGCGACTGGCCCTGCCTGTTTGATTTGTCCGTCGCGAAACGCTCCGCCATGCTCAGACGCTGGCGGATGGGTGGATGGTCGTGAAATAGGAACACTTCCAGCCAGGGTGGGTCCGGATCGGACTTGTTTAACCGGGACAGTTTCGAGAAAGCGGAAAGGTAGGGCTGGTACAGGCCCGTGCGCTGCAACGCATAGCGATCGCATTGCCGCTCAAAATACCGGCTGATAGCGTAGGAAATCGGACTCGCCACCAGGGACAACCCGGTCACCGCCAGAAGCAACAGCGGCAGGGCAAAAACAGGTACGTGCTCGTAAGCGAAGCCCGGACCGAACCAACAGACCAGCAACCGGTCGCACAGGAAGAAGCTAGCTAAACTGAAGGCCAAACCCATGACCAGCAACTTTGGAATGTGGTGATGGACATGGTGGCCGATCTCGTGAGCCAGAACGATCTCAATTTCTTCAGGGGTGAAACAATCCAGCAGGGTATCGCTTAGAATTACCCGTCGTGTTCGCCCCAATCCGGCGAGCATCGCGTTGGCCTTGTTCGTCTCCGCACTCAACTGCATGCGGTATACGCCCTCGATGGTGAGTGACGTGCCGGCCGCCAATCGTTGGAACCGCGAAGCGAGTTCATCGTTGTCGAGCCGCTCGATCTTGTAGAACAGCGGCAAGATGAGCACGGGAACCAGTTGTCCTAGGAGGACCGAGACTACGAACGCAGCCCCGGCCGCAGCCAGCCACCAAAACGGTCCCAAGTACCAGATCAGCCAGAACAAGCCCTCGATCAACACGAGCCCCAAGGCCAGTGCCAACGACGTCTTCAATAGATCGCGGCGAAACCAGCGGAACAGCGTCTGGCGGCTCAATCTGAACTTACGTTCCAAGAGGTAGCCGGCATACAACCTCAAAGGAAACGAAACCGCATACTGGGCGACAGCGATGGCGAGAAACAGCACGCCCAACCGTACCCAGGCAATATGGAACGCTGTCATGGACGCCAACCACAGGTCAAACGGCTTGGCCAGGACCAACGCAATCATGGCTAACGTGGTCACGTCGAGCGCCGTGTCGACCAGTTGGCAGAGGACCCTCTGGCGCCCGTAGGCTTTCATCTCCGACCGTTCTTCGGTCGTTGTCCGCGATCCGTTGCCCAGAGCTGGTTGACCACCGTCACCGCCGCGAGAATTCATCCCGGAGTCTCTCGATTGCCTTTCATGAAGTCGACGAGTCGGACTTATTCAACAGCAGTCCGAACTCTCCGAACAGCCGCACGTTGGCTCTGTTCCGCGGAGCGCCCCAACCAGTATCGCCATTGCGCAGCCCGTGCCGGCCGTCACCGTCACGGCCTCGGTTGGGCAATTCCTCGCACACGCGCCGCATTCCATGCAGGCGTCACGATCCACTATTATCGCTTTGCGGTTTTCTATGCGGAAGACGCCGTGGGGGCAGACGGACACGCACATGCTGCACCCATTGCACGTCTCTTCGTTCAGGGTCAACGTCACCGCGTTCCGCAGATACCGCAGTCCGAACATGAGTTTGCTCCCGTCTTCGATCGCCCAAACGCGGGCCGCTAAACGAACCGACCCGCCAGCCAGATGCCAACGCCGGCAACCGCTACAACAATCTGGATCGGCAGAGCTTTTCTCATTTCTCGCCGGACCCCGGAAAGCGAGGTGAACGTCGTACAGCCGGTGAAATTCATCAAGAGAAAACTGGACACAGCAGGGATCATCAGGCACCAGGCCACCAAATCGAGACGGTCGCCAACGCCGACTGCGGCCAAGCTAGTTCCGGCCACAAGTACCGCCGCGAAGAACAGCCCCAGCCAGAGACCCTTCAAGGCAAACGGCCGACCCGGAAGGTAAGGCAGAAACGCCGGGCCAAACACGAGCGTCCCAAGACTGGTTGCCAGGAACACAACCGCAGAAGGAATCCCGACACTCAAGAGTCGTCCTGGCGAGTATCCGTCGCTCCCGAGCCCAGCAAGAAGGAAGAAAAAAGCCGCCACTATCAGCAATTTCTTCGCGGCCTGCACCAGTTCCACGGGGACCACGGCAAGACGGTCACGCAGAGGAAAACGCACCAACCGCATCTCAGGAGTTTTCATGCCGGCGTCGAGAAACGCGGGCAGGTCCGTCGCGCAGACCGGGCCGAACACGGGGCGAAAGCCTGTGCGTTTAAGTACTTCCCGCGCGCAGACGCCCACCGCAGAAAGCTGCGGAAGAACCAAGACGCTATGCGACACCACTTCGGACAGTCGAGTCGCTTCGATCCGTCGCACGACCTCGTCTGTCCCGAACGTCCCCTTTGCCGCAGAGCACCAGACATTGACTCCCTTAGTGTCGAGTACTACCAGCCAACCATCGCGGCCGCCTAATTGGGAACGAAGCCGGTCGAACGTCAGCTTGTAGTTGGCCGTCACTAGCACGGGCGACTCATCGTTCGGGTTGCCGACCGCGTAAAGTCCCGGCGGCACCCGATAACGCATCCGGCCAATACCCCATCGCACCTTCCACCCGCCAATGCAGTCAGCCCAGCCGAGCGAAGTTCTTATCTGTGGGACTTCGCCCACCGCCGTCTCCAATCTGCCGGTGACCCATGGCGCTGATACCGGCACTGATACCGGCGCTGACGTGACAGCGTCCGCAAGACGATTCGGATCGTCGCCAGATCCGCACGGTGTCTGGCGATTGGCCGGCTTGCTACAGCAGCACTTTTTTTCCATTGCGTCTTCCACAGCACTTTGCCCCGTCAGGTTTTTGCCGTTTGCACAGTTCTTCCGGACCGATCTGCAGGATTCGTTTCAGGCGTCCTGCGTCGTCTCTTGCTTTAGGGCTCGCGTCCAGCCAGCGTACTATGAGCGATATTGCCTCGTCGACTGCCGCGTTGGCCCCCTCGGCGGCCAGACGGTAGTAGACCCACCGACCTTCTTTTCTCGCCGTTACCACGCCCGCGTTTTTGAGGATCGTCAGGTGCTCCGAGACCGTCGAGGTCGCCAGCTGGACAAGTTCCACAATCTGGCAAACACATAACGGTTGGTCCTGCAACGCCAGGACGATCCTGGCGCGGTTGTCGTCTGCCAGGGATCGGAGAAGCTCGGTTATTTCCCGCATGCTCGCGTTTCCCACACGAAAAGACAGAAACTCATTTCGGTGAATTCCGAAATGATGACAATTCGTCGGGATTGCGTCAAGATGCATGCTACGTGGCGGCGATGGCACCGTCGCTCGCCTGTAGAAACCTAGCCCAGCTTACCAGCAGACCCTCGCTGACAGGCCAGCCCCGGAAAAGATCTGGAAAAGCGCCAGACGCGTTCTCGGCCGTCGACGTCAGGAAAGCCGGGATATCAGTTTGCGCTCGTTCTGGGGCGAGCTGGGGGCATAGGACGGGTTCTTGGCGGCAGCGGCACGCCAACCCGCCCACGCCGGACCGCATCTGCGGTTTGACGTGACCGGGCGAGAGCGTGCCGGCGCTGACGGCGTGACCGGAGCGGGCACCATGGCCGGGAAAGCGACATTGCAGTAACCGTACACAACCGGCTCAACGGGCCTGCGTTTTTCTTTAGCCCTTGTCGTTTGGCGGCCCAACGGGTTTGACTGTTGACACACCTAGAATTGTAAACGAAGGAAACGACGTTGAAAAACCGAAAGGGAGCCAACTCCGCGTGAGTAGGCCGGGGTCTCTCGGATTTAGGATTCTAATTCTGCGGTGCCAATAACTAATTACGACGTCGTTTTCGGCGGCATATCGCTCAGCCGCCACGCCATCAGCCTAACGAAGAAGCCCTTCCCTGACAAGCTTTTGCAGCCAGTTTCCCCCGACTGGGTAGGCGTTTTATGTGGTCCACATAACATGCAGGCGCTACCTCTGCAGCGGCCCCTCGGATGGCCATCGGTTTTATGGAGCAACTTTCCGGCGGCAGAAGACGTAATAGCCAGTAAGCAGCTGGACATCCTAAGCGGCGAATCGCTGTGCCTTACGTCCAATCCCATCCGAACGGGCGCGAGTGTTCTGCCGCTGGTTTCGACGGCAGAATGCGCACGCCGTAGCCACGGTCTCGTTTCCCGTAGACGTATTGGCAGCGAGCTTCGCCTGGCGGATTCAGGCCCAGGCCGAGGGCGACGTGAGCGAACGGGCACGGCGCCGGGCCGCGGAACTGGCCAACGACGCCGACGTTCGCGTCACGCCGCCGAAGTCTCATCCTGTGGCCAAGGTCGGCCGGAGTGGGCCGTCCGTCAACGCCGGCGTGCGTCTGACTCCGGGTTGCCGGTGCCGGGCGTGGCGATCGTCCGGAAGTACAAGGGACGGCAGATCCGCGTCGTGGTGCGGTCGGACGGTTTTGAATACGACGGGCAGCGGTACAAGTCGCTGTCTGGCGTGGCCAAAGCGATCACCGGCTCGCACTGCAACGGATCCTTCGTCTCGGTGACCCAGCAATTCAACACGGCCACATCGATGGGCCGGCTGGTCCTGAACGTGCTGCTCTCGTTCGCCCAGTTCGAGCGGAAATCATCGGCGAGCGCATCCGGGACAAGATCGCGGCCAACCGCCGCAAGGGCAAATGGACGGGCGGTACGCGGATCTTGGGCTACGACGTGGACCGTTCCGGGACGCGGCCCACGCTGGCCTGGGAGAAGTGCGAGTCACGGATGCACTGACAGTCCGATCATTGGCAATTTGGGAGCGTACGAACGATCCGAGCGCTCGGTCGGCGCGCAGCCCCACCGCCGCGCGCGACTTCTGACGCGCTCGCCTACGGCCGCGCGTCGGATGGTGACGACAGGCAAATGCTTGCCTCCCGCGTGGTGCTCGATTTGGATTTCGAGTCGTTGCCCTGTCGGCCCTCGGATCGGAACACGCGGCTTGGCACAGGGTGAACCTCGCGGGCCAATGCGACCGCGGCTCGAAGCGCGGGTAGCGGCAAGTTGGATGCTGCCCGTGGTACACTTCGTCGGGCGTGGTACCTTTCAACGTCGTGTGCGGGCGTGATCCGTTGTACCAGATTTGGAATCGCTGCAGTTCCTGCCGCATCTTCTCGCGGCGCAGCGGAACCAGGATGACGCGCGTACAGAGAGTCTTCAGCGTCAGGATGAACCGCTCGACCACGGCGATACTCCCGTGCTGTCCGACAGCGCCGTAGCGGGGCTTGATTCCGCGGCGCTTGCACCAGTGCTGGAAGCCGTCGCACCAGAACTGCGAGCCCTTGTCGCAGAATGAGGTACTTGGGAGTCTGGCCCGCGGTGTGGATCGCGCGGCCCAGGAAGCCGCCATCGTAACACGTGGAACGGCTTGCGGTTCCCGGTGCTTGAAGTTCGGAAGCGATGACCGGTCGTTTTCTGGCAGCGGCGTCGATATAATCGGATCGCTGTTCGCCCATCCCCCACATGGATTCGGCACGATGATACCCGGCATTGACCCGAGAATTGACATCGCCTTCAAGAAGGTGTTCGGCAGCGAGCCGTGGCGGGACCTGACGGCCTCGTTGATCAACGCGGTTCTGGAGCAGCCCCAGCAGCAGCGGTTGGTGGAAGTGGAGTTGCTCAATCCGTACAGCGAAAAGATGACGCTGGACGACAAGGTGTCGATCCTGGACATCAAAGCCCGGGACGACCAGGGGCGGCTGTACAACCTGGAGATGCAGATGCTGGCGACGGCGTCGCTGGTCCAGCGTCTGCTCTATTACTGGTCGAAGATTTACTCGCAGCAACTGGCGGAAGGCGACGACTACACCCGCTTGCGGCCGACGATTTCGATTTGCTTCGTCAACGGGGTGTTGTTTGCCGATCAGCCGCAGCACCACACGGTGTTCCGACTGTTGGACGCGACGGGCAAGTTGTGCCTGACGGACGACTTGGTGGTCCACCTGATCGAATTGCCGAAGTTTAGGCGAACGCTGGCTGAATTGCGCACGCCACTGGACTTTTGGCTGTACTTCTTCAAGAATGGAGTAGAACTGGATGCGGATGCGTTGCCGGACGCGCTGAATCGGCCGGATCAGCAGAAAGCGATGGGAGTGCTGAAGATGTTGGCTCAAAACGATGTGGAACGGGAACTGTACGAAGGCCGGCTGAAGGCCAAACGGGACATGCAGACCCTGGAGACGCTGCGCGACCAGTGGCAACGGCAGGCCGTTGAATCGGAGCAGCGGTATGAGGCGGCAAACCGCGAACGCGAGGCGGCAAACCGCGAACGCGAGGCGGCAAACCGCGAACTCAAACGAGAGCTGGGGGAACGGATCCGCCTGTGCCAGCGACTCCTCAGGCGTCCCGCTCACCAGGTCGACGAACTCTTGGGGCGAAGCGTCGAGGAGCTGCGAGAGCAGGCTGAACGGCTCGAACGGGAGGTAACGGAGAAGATTGGGCCGGCCTGAACTGGTGCCGGGTTATCTGACCATCGACGTGTGGCGAGGGCAGAGACACGGGGCCCGAATCGCGGCAGATTGGCGTAAGAGGTTTTCACGAAAGACGTTTACACCAGCGTTTGAAACCGGGGCATCAGAACTGCGAGCCCTTGTCGCAAGATGATGTACTTGGGGCTTCGACCGGCGGTGTGAATTGCTCGGCCGAGGAACGCGCGAACGAATTCGCTGGTCGGGACTGTCTTGAAGACGGCCACGCCCATGCAGCGGCGCGAGTAGTGATCGACATTTTTCTCTGTTTTGGAATTTCGAAGCGTGTTCGGTTCGCTCAACTTGTTTTGGCGGTAGCGAACTCCGGCTACCGCAGGGTTATACGAAAGGCCGACGTCCCGAGACGTCGGCCTTTTGGCGTTTTATCGCCAGTTCTGCCAACGACTTACGTCACGGCGGCGAGTCTCTTTCCCGCGGCCTCGGATCGCAGCGCGACAGCCGACCGGCGACCCGGCGACGCCCCGGCGGGGCAATTTCGGCCAGAACTCTCTGGAGTCTCGGACTCTCGCGAACGTCGGCCCACGGGGGTGTCTGGTACGCCTGACCGGTTCCCTGGGGAGACGCTCGCGATGAGCCATCACCGATTTGCCTCGCTCGCCTGTGTCCTAGCTCTCGCACCGGCTTTCACTCCGGCTCGTGGTCCTTCTTTCGTTGTTCATTGGGATGCTGTGGTCTGCTTCGCGATTGAGGCCCACTCGATCTCCAGGGATTCCAGCTTCGACGTAAGCACCTTTTGGACGCGCGCGATGACCTCCGAAACAGATCTGCGCTGCTGCTCCGATTGCGTCGTCTCTTTGGGGTGGTCGATTTCCGCGACAAGTGATCCTCGTTTTGCCTTGGCATAGAATTCGTCTCGGTGAAGCTCGGTTTGTCTACCCAGGAACGTGTCGTGCAATGGGTGGTTCGAGATTCGTTTACCTTCCCGTCCGCTGCTCTCCTGCTGAGCAACCGGGAGATTCTTTGCTTGACGCCGATCGATGAGCAGATCCTCCGTCAGGTAAATCAGGATCTTGCTGCGCAGGTCGGCTGGGACGAAATACCCTTCAACTCGTTCGAGTCTTGCCTCTTTCTCCGACCTGGCAACCGCAAAGGACTCGGGTGACCAACGCAACTTCGCGTCGCAGGGTGCGTCGCGGCCAGTCGGGAATACGATGCAATCAACTTCCAGGTGAAATCGGTATTTGGGTAGAACGCCTCCGTCTATCTGAGTGGATTCTGAAGGCTGCTGCCGAAACTCAAAGTCGAACAGCTCAACTTCACGTCCCGACCAGATTTCAAGCGACGATCGTTGGCCTCGCGAGCCGGCTTGCATGGCCCTAAGTTGGGCGTCGTCATAGATCGCAGCTCCAAAGCCGGCCACAGGTGCGGCGGAGTCATTCGTGCCTTTCCATCCTTCTGCGTCGCCAGAACTACCGCGACGCTTTGCAGTGGTGATGGGTCGGCTCGACAGCAGCCACACGGATACCACTGTTCAAACGCAGTTTCGTTGGCGGGCGTCGCTGAAAGACAAGCCGGTTTCTCGAAAGCCGAGAGCAGGTGCCGGTTCACTTGACTGGGGACCGAAGTGTCGCTTCCCGTGAGGTGCTCTTGGGCGAACTCAAACTCCAAACGCAGCGATGCTTCAACGTTCCGAGGCCGCCCCGGTCCCAAGGCGCGTCCCGACCAATTGTGCGACCCGATGTAGACTACCGACTTACCTTGACTCGGCAGTCGCAGATAAACGAGCTTCGAATGAAACAGGACGATGCCGTCTGGTTCGTCCGTATTCTTCACCATCGGGTCCATGAAGTACTTCAGGACGCTTGTCGGTCCGACGTCTCGCTGCAAATGGAGCAGTGGTTTGTAGCCACAAACGCAGGTCAAGGAGCTAAGACCGAACGAGCCTTCATTGCGCAGCAGACGAACGAGTTCCGATCGGCCGAGGGTCATGATGCCGTCTTCAGAAATGTACGCCACAAGGAAACGACACAAGTCCGCCTGCCGAAGGTCCGAGCTAAGGCGGTCACGATAGCGCGATGATATGAGTTGTTCGCTCAGAAAATCCATCGCTAGTCCTTCCAAATGCGAAGTCGGCCAGAAAACGCCGACTGAAAACGCCGTGCCACGACGAATATGTGCTGCACAGCCTGCGTCAGCAGCGATCGGAGCAACGACGCTGTGCAGACGCCCTTCCCGTAGTCCTGGATCAGCACAGCATCGCCGATCGGGCATGCTGCCAGGTACTCGGCGGCGTCGCCTGGGATCGGGGTCTTGGACTCGAAGTCGAACCGATCGGGGCGAAGTTGGCCGCGCAGGATGAACCGGGTCTTGTTGGTCGTCGGCCGGGATGAGTCGGCCCACAGGTGCGGAGCGATCTCGTGAGCGTCCAGCAGGTCCAGCACCTGGCCGCCTGGCACGTCGCGGCCGATGACGCCGGCGAGCGTGACGTCGGCACCCAGCGAACTGGCCAGCATCGCCACGGAGGCCGCTCCACCGAGCCGGAGGTCTTCCCGCTCGATGTCCATCACCACGCCCGCGGCCTCCAGATTCAGCCGCGTTACGTCGCCGATCAGGTAGCGATCGAGCATCACATCGCCGACCACTGTGATCGTGGGCTTCCCGTTTCCTTTCATGCGCTGCGTCCCCAGGGGTCTGCGGGCTGCTCGTGAACCAATTGAACGGACCAAGGAACGATGACCCGCCTGCCGCGGTCGTAGAGCACCGGGCGCGGCCCGTCCGGGGCCGATACCCAGGTCAGCGAGAACCGCGGCGATGGTGTGACCTCGACATTGTCGATCGCCAGAGTCTGCAACTGCGGCCAAGGCAAGTTCTCGTCGCCGCGCCGGATGCGCTCGACCAACCGCGTCGTCGAATGCTGGACAGATCGATCTTGCGGGTGAAGTTATCCAGGAAGCGGATGCCGTCGCCGTTGATGCAACTGACGTGCGGATACCTGTCTCCCAGCAGGCCGGCCGTCAGGTGCGTCGCACGCATGTCCACGTCGACCGACCAGACGTCGAGGCCGGACTCGGCCCAGGCCAACGTGCTGTGGCCATCGCTCTGCTGTCCGTCGGCGTCGCGAATACTGCCGATCTCCACGATCGTGTGGCCGCCCATGCGGCGCAGCAGCTCGATCGCCTGGCAGAACAGGAACTCAGACGAGCGTTTCCGTTTCCTTTCGAACCTCAAGTTCTTGTTGGTAACCCAATTCGGCCATCAGTGATCTGTCCAAGCGATCGACGACCCAGGTCAGCAAGGCCGGCGAGTAGTCGTCGAGGTACGCCCGGTGGCTGTAGTAGCCGAAGTCCATCCGCTCGCGCCGGACCTGGCAGAGGTTGTCCACGCGATGGACGATCGGTTGAAACTCGCGTGTGGGATTCAGCGAGAAAGCGTCCTGGATGCGCCGGGCCTCGGCAGTCTGCCCTTCCGGGCTCATCAGGTCTTCCGACCGCACGACGACACCGATCCTCGGATTCGCCTTCAGCACGTCCAGCCAGTGGCGATTCATCTCGTTCCAGCGATCGACGGGATTCGCCCAACGGTAATGTCGGCGCCGGCAGAAGTCAGCCAGGGACCACCAACGCTGGAAGTGCCGGCAAACCGTGGTGTCCGAACCCTGGTGGTCCTGGAAGTAGCGTTGACAGGCCGGCAGCCAGGCCAAGGGATCTCGCACACAAGCGGGCAACAGCAACCGGCGGGGCACGCCGGCCCTGTGGGCGTCCATTGCCCGGCCTCGTCGTCCCAGAAGTAATAGCACCGCTGGCCGCCACAGACGCCCGCGCTCGAGGTCGGGGCGACGCTGGATGTGGGAGGCGGAACCGTGCTGGAGGTCTGGTCGGAGGTCATACTGGACTCGGGATCGGGCGTCGAACTCGACGTCTGAACGCTGGATTGGCCCGAAGTGTCGCTCGTGTGGGCGCTCGACTGGGCCGCTGCGCTGCTGGCGGACACTGCGTTCCCGCCGCTGGAGTCGCTCGTTTGCTGCCAGCTCGACGCTTCGGGCGACGCGCTAGAAGTCTCGGCGCTGTGGAACTCGGACTCTCAGTGTCGCTTCCCGGCGAACTGCCCCGGCTTCCGCTGCTGGTCGCTGGGCTACTGACGCCGCTTGATGGCGTCTGGCTGGAAGCATGGGCACTGCTGCCTTCGCTCGGGTAGCTACTTTGCGCTGCCGACGAGTCCGATGCCAGGCTGCTCGGCGCTGTGGAACTCAGACTTTCCGTGTCACTTCCCGGCGAACTGCCGTGACTTGCGCTGCTGGGCGTCGCGCTGCTGTGTGCCGCGCTGCTGGGACCACTTGACGGCGTCTCACTGGACCCGCTCCCCTGGCTTGAATCGGGCACACTCGACTGGCTGCTCTGCCCAGCGCTCGAGATGCTGTGGCTCGACACGTCGGAGGCCAGCGAACTCACGCTGCTGGCCGGTGGGCTGCTTGGCTCGCTCGACACCGACGCATGGGAGGCGACGGGACTGACGCTGCTGGCAGGCTCGGAAGGACACTGGCGACATCGCTGGCCAGGTCGAAAAGCTGCGCATCGGTTAACGACGCGGTGCCGGTGCGACGTTCCAGATCATTCCGGCTGATGAGCCTCGCCAGCGACTCGGGTGGCCCGTCCGGTTGCGGCCCCATGTCCGCAAGCGACTGCACCTCCGCATCGTCGCCGGGATTCCGCTTAACACGCTCCCGATCGCGGACCAGCATCGCCACCGCTGAGTCCACCACGCGGGAAATAAAGGTGTTGAGCGATCCGCGATCCGGATCGAAGTGCTGGGCCTGACAGAGCAGATGAACGATCAAGTCCTGTTCGACGTCGGCCTGGTCCGACCGGCTGAAGCCGGGGCGGCGGACGATCTGCTTGGCCTTGACGCGGATCAGCGTTCGGGCGTACTCGGTCAATATCACCGCTTGGCGCGCCAACGCCCCCTGGGCCGACGACGCACAAGTTGAGCAAGATTTGGTCCTTTCCCGTGCGGCCGTTGAGTTGTTTGCTGACGAATCATTGACCGGCAGGATTGCCCTCCGTGGTGGTACGTCGCTTCATAAGCTGTTTCTCCACCCCCCGCATCGGTATTCCGAAGGGTTCGAAGACGAAGCCGCTTTGATGCTCGTCGAGTACGGCCGCGAACACGGCGTTGTTACCGCGCCGCCTATCCCGATTGACGACATCATCGAAGAGCATCTGAAG
>Ga0351864_10132_pt1 | contig 38067 bp, 22 predicted proteins | sample TotcelHFGM3001L9_FD_206758 | JGI IMG/M metagenome (GOLD analysis project Ga0351864, IMG submission 206758) | Enriched cells from coal bed in the Powder River Basin, Montana, United States - Total cells FGM rep2 HSBNCT.FGM.300.1.L9 ... | reverse complement strand
TTCTGTCCGCACGAACGACCATGTTCAATCGGCGGCGGCAGGACGAGCAACCTGCCGCTGGAGCCAAACGCCGCTCGATTGCAACATTTTGTTCGTGCGGTTGCGGAACGGCGACGATCGCCATTCGTGTTGGCCGCGATTGTACCGCGCTGCTGGCAAGCTAGGCAAGCACTTTTCGCAACGCCGCGTCACATCAGCAGCGCCACCCGCGTGGAACGGTTAGGGGAACGCTAATCTCCGCTAATCAACGCTAATGGGCAGATTAGCGGAGATCAGTGCTGATTAGTGTTTCAGTTTTTTCTGGAGTCCTCCCCGTCCACTGCACCGTCGCGTATCGCGATGGGCAAGTCGTCGTTCTTTTCGATTCCGGAAATGCGATCGCGGTTCCGCGTTGAATGAAGGCGTGCGGCCGGGCGAACCGCTCGACGTTCCAACGGGATCATTTACCCGCGGCGGTAAGCAAGCCACGGACGGCTGGCGTCTGAGGATGCGACAGCGGGACGACATCGCTGAGGGCAGCCATGTTCGGCGACAATTCCTGTTGCCAACGGAGTCGCAACGCGGCCGGTCGTCTGTCCGCACGAACGCTGACCTGACCTTTCGTGGAAAGCGCAGCTTTCAGCGATAAGGTCGAGGTTGATGTTGGCGATTCAGTGTCCCCACACTCCAGTGATGGACTCTGGCTCGCCGAAATATTCCTTCAGTTCAGTTTCGCCAAACGGGAACCGGATACGGTTCCCGTTTGAACCCGACAACTCAAACGGGCAAGGCACTCCATTCTGGTCGCTGTGCCTTGCGTAGAACTCCACGATGCAACCTGACACAAGGTGGAACTCGATTCCGTAGTCTTGATTCTGCTCTGTGGCTCCACCGATAAACCCGAATTCAGCATCCGGACCTTGGTATTCCTGCGGTTCCGGTTGAATCCCTGCCGCGACAAGGTTGCTGGCAGAGATGTCGGCGACACGAAAGGCTTCATTTTGCCAGTGAAGAGTCAGCCAGCAATCGGCAGGGATGCGTTGCCCGTTTGCGCCCTTGGCGCGAACGCTGAAGTAGGTTGTCGGAGCACTCTCGCTCTTGCGCAATCCAATGAATTCGACACCGCCAGGATACTTGGCATGAACCCACTGAACTTGGACGAAACGACATCCCGCGCCGACAAGGATGCAGAGGCAAAGGATTGTGAGCGTCTTCTTCATCTCATTCGCCAACGACCATTTTCAATCGGCGGCGACGGCAGGGTCAACCACACCGCCGGACCTAACCGCCGCTCGATTGCAACATTTTGTTCGTGGGGGTCCGGAACGGCGACCGTCACCGCGAATCATGGCGGTGATCATACCGCGCGGGCGGCGAGCCGGGCAAGCATTTTTTTCCATTCCGGGGGTGCGATAGCGGATCAGCGCCGAACGGAGCCGTGCGCCCGGCGAACCGATCGACGTTCCAGGGAAGGATGTTTTCGATTCCTGGAATGCGATAGCGGGTCAGCGTTGAACGAAGCCGTGCGCCCATGCGAACCGATCGACGTTCCAACGGAGTCTTTCATCGGTGGCGGCGAACGAGCCCCCAACCGCAGACGGCAAGCAGGCGGCGGACGGCTCGCGTCGAGGGATGCGATAGCGGGACGACGTCGCCAAGGGCAGCCATGTCCGCCAACAATCCCAGCCGCCAACGGAGTCGCAACGCGGCCGGTCTTCTGTCCGCACGAACTAATAATTCTCCCGGCATTATCCCGCACCCAAATCCGTGTTCTCTGGCCGGTTGGCTTGGATATTGCCGGGCTGTTCGAGCGATAGTTTACAGGCGCAAAGGACGGCATTACAAGGGTTTTTGGAAATTTCTTGGGGGGGTGGGAAGCGTTTTATCTCGGCCAGATAACGCCGATCAGACGCAGTGGTCGCGACTGGTTATTCTGGGAGGGAATGTGCCGATGTGCATGTTCTCTGGCCGCTAGCGGCCAGAGAATACTGCGGAGAGCTCAGGCGGGTCAGCTGTCGGAAGTTGTTTGAGTAAAGAAGTTTGCGTCTGCTCGGCTACGAGGTCTGCGGGGCTGTTATCTGGCCGGTTTTGGCCAGATAACAGGGTGCGTACCGCCTTCGAGAGGGACTGTCCGAGCGTTTACTTCGTACGGCGATGGCACTCCGGCCAGATAACACGGCAAGGCTCGGTGGCATGGGGTTTCCTGCGAAGGCATAGGCGTAGCGCGCAAGCTTGATGTCCTCCATTGCACGCTGACTGCCGGAGCCCAGATCGACCGTCTTGTCGACGTCGGCAAAATGGTCCTGAGCAGCCGCGATCGCTCTCCTGCCCTATTGTCGAACCCATTCGGGGTACGGCGAACCGCGGGGCTTGCGACCCAGGGGCGCTGCGCGAACCCTGGGCTGGGTTGTTTGACCGCTTGGCGGTGACATTTGGTTCGGCGTTTGGCCGCAAGGTGTGATCTTTCGAAGCCGCCTTGATCCGCTGCATACAATGGTTGGTGCAGAGCTTTTTCAAAGGACCGATCCCTCGTTTCAGCGCAGAGGATTCCGACCATGCATGTTCAAGTTGTTTTGCCGGCGGTTATCTCGTGCAGTTTGATTTCCACTTTGATGGCCGCCGAAGACCGGTACGCTCGCCCGAAGCTGCTGTTGGAGACCAGCGAACTTGCCAAGCCGGAAGTCGCCGAACAATTGGTCATCTTGGATGCCCGAACAAGGGAAGCTTACGACCAGAGCCACATCCCCGGCGCGCGCTGGGTCGATCACGAGACGTGGAAGTCAGCTTTGGGGGACGGGGCAGATGCCGAAGGGTGGAGCAAAAGGATTGGTGATTTGGGCATTGGCGCCGATTCCAAGGTTGTCGTGTATGACGACGCATCCGCCAAAGACGCGGCTCGCATCTGGTGGCTCCTCCGGTACTGGGGCGTCGGTGACGTACGGCTGCTGAACGGCGGCTGGAAAGCGTGGCAGGCGGAAGGACTTCCGACCGAAGTCAAAGAATCTCCTCCCGCAAAAGCCGTTGTGTTTCCTGCCACGGCCCGAAAGAAACGACTGGTGACGAAGAATCAAATCGTCGCTTCGCTGGCTGATCGCAATCTGCAAATCGTCGACGCTCGCTCGAATGACGAATTCTGTGGGATCGACCTGAAGGAGAACAAACGAGGCGGAGCGATCCCGGGAGCAAAGCATCTGGAATGGAGCGACCTGATCGATCCGGCAAGGGGTCGCTTCAAGAGTCCAGGAGAACTGCGCCGGCTGTTTGATCAAGCGGGCATCGATCTCGACCAGCCAACGGCAAGTCACTGCGATTCAGGCGGCCGAGCCTCCGTGATGGCCTTCGCGCTCGAGCTGATGGGGGCCCGGGATTCCCGCAACTACTATCCGGGCTGGAGCGAGTGGGGCAACAGCGATGACTTGCCTGCCGTCGTGCCTGAGAAGAAGTGAAGGATCGGCCGGATAATTGCTGTCGCATTCAAAGTGGCGTGAGCTTCCAGCTTGCGAGTAATACGAACCGCAAGCTGGAAGCTCACGCCACTTATTTCTTGGCCGATCCGAAGGGCCTGCAACCACGAAATCAGAAAAAAACCTCGTTGATCCGTGGCTCGGGCCGACGAGGCTCCGTCATGCGACATGTTCGCCCTGGCGTCTGGCGGGGCAGGGTTTCTCGTGGGCGGCTTGATGCGGCTGGCGAGCAGCCACCCGCGGTGCATGAAATCGGCCGGCGCGGACGGCCGTGGCAATGGCGGAGGGGATTTCGGCTTCGGCCAGCACCAGCGCCGCGCGACTCTGCGCCACTCGGGCCTTCATCTCCTGCTGACACGCAACCGCGTCGGCGCGGCGCACCTCGGCACGGGCTTGGGCCATCCGCATGTCCGCTTCGGCCTGATCGGTTTGCAGGCGGGCGCCGATATTTTCGCCGACGTCGATGTCCGCGATATCGATCGAGACGATTTCAAACGCCGTATTCGCGTCCAGCCCCCGATCTAAAACGCCCTTGGAAATGCGGTCGGGCATAGACAGGACTTCCATGTGCGTTGCGGCCGACCCGATTGCGCTCACGATTCCCTGTCCCACGCGGGCGATGATCGTTTCCTCGGTCGCCCCGCCGATCAGCTGCTGCAGATTCGTGCGAACCGTCACCCGCACGTGAATCCGCAACTCGATCCCGTTTTTCGCGACGGCGCTCAGCGTCGTCCTGCCGCTCCGCTGCGGTTCGGGACAGTCGATCACTTTGGGCGAGACGCTGGTGCGTACCGCATCCAACACGTCCCGTCCGGCGAGATCGACCGCCGCCGCCCGATCGAAGTCCAAGTCGATGCCGGCACGATGCGCGGCGATGATGGCTTGGAGGACTCGCGTGACGTCGCCTCCCGCCAGAAAATGGGCTTCCAGCCGCGCGGTGCTCATGCCCTGCTGGCGATCGATATTCAAGCCCGCCTGGCGGCCCATGACCTTGGCGGTGACGATCATCCCGGGCTTGACCTGCCGGAAACTCATGCCGATCAAACTCATCAGGCTCACGTCGGCACCGCACATGTAGGCCTGCAACCAAAGCGAGCCGTACCTCAACGCTGCCGCCACGATCACCAGGCCGAGGAACGCCGCCACGGCGATCCCGCCCACGAGCAGCACAGCCCGGAAATCGACGGCGGCCAGCGGGAGGGCAAAAGATTCGAACATCAAGAGGATCCTTATTTCAACCCACCGAGCTTTCCATCTGCAGTTCGATCAGACGGTTCAACTCGACGGCATATTCCATCGGCAGCTCCTTGACCAGCGGCTCGATGAAGCCGTTGACGATCATGGTGCTCGCTTCGGCTTCGGACAATCCGCGGCTCATCAAATAGAACAGTTGCTCTTCCCCGATCCGCGAGACACTCGCCTCGTGGCCGACGGACGCGTCCTGTTCGGCGACTTCGATGTACGGGTACGTGTCGCTGCGGCTGCGAGAGTCGAGAATCAAGGCGTCACAGACCACCTTGCACTTGGCGTGCTTGGCGCCCTGTTCCACTTTGACCAGTCCGCGATAGCTGCTGCGGCCGCCGTTCTTGGAGATGGACTTGGAGATGATTTGTCCGGTGGTGTGGGGAGCGCAAAACACCAGTTTCGCACCGGCGTCTTGATGCTGGCCGTTTCCGGAAAAGGCGATCGACAGGATCTCGCCGCGCGCGCCGGGTTCCATCAGGTACACGGCGGGATACTTCATGGTCAGGCGGCTGCCCAAGTTTCCGTCGACCCACTCCATGGCGGCGTCGCGATACGCCATGGCCCGTTTGGTCACCAGATTGTAGATGTTGTTGGCCCAATTCTGGATCGTCGTGTACCGGCATCGCCCCCCGCGCTTGACGATGATTTCCACGACCGCCGAATGCAGGCTCTCGGTGCTGTACATGGGCGCCGTACAGCCTTCCACATAATGGATCGAAGCCCCTTCGTCGACGATGATCAACGTGCGTTCAAACTGGCCCATGCTCTCCGCGTTGATGCGAAAATACGCTTGCAGCGGGAAGTCGATCTTGACGCCGGGAGGCACGTAGATGAACGAGCCGCCCGACCAAACCGCCGAATTCAGGGCGGCAAATTTATTGTCGTTCGGAGGGATCACAGTGGCGAAATACTCTCGAAACAACTCCGGATGATCCCGCAGCGCGGAGTCCGTATCGGTGAAGATCACGCCGCGCTGGTGCAGGTCGTCTTTCAGCGAGCCGTAGACGACCTCGCTTTCGAACTGAGCTTTGACACCGGACAAGAACTTGCGTTCGGCATCCGGAATGCCCAATTTTTCGAAGGTTTTCCTGATCTCTTCGGGCACTTCGTCCCAGGTGCGCCCCTGCTTGTCCGTCGGCTTGAGGTAATAATAGATGTCCTGGAACGGGATCGCGATGTCGCCGCCCCACGTGGGCATCGGCTTCGATTCGAAGATCGCCAACGCTCGAAGGCGGAAATCACGCATCCAGGCGGGCTCGTTCTTGAGCGCGGAAATCTGGCTGACGATGTCGGCGTCGAGTCCCCTGCGGGCCTTGAACACGTCGGGGGTGTCGGTATGGAAATCATATTTGTTGATGTCGCCGACGGCGTCCGTCGGGGACAGAAGTGCCGTGCTACTTGCCATGCGTCGATGTCTTTCTTCCTTTGACTCTGAGCGCGAAAAAAGCCGACGTGTCCGTGTACCTAAAAGGCAGGCGGACACGTCGGCCTACTCGTCAACGAGCCTCCCGGCGCAACCGGGCTGCCCTTTATCTAGTCATCCGACAGCTTCCAAAACACGCGCGAAGCCGCCGTCCGATTCGTGACAACGACTCCTCACACAAATCATTCTACGGGTCGGCCTGGGGAAAGCAAGCGGATTTGTCCTCCGCTGTTGGGGCTAGTAGCTGTATATCAGGCGGGCAAATAGGCCTTCCAGCCCCAGGTCGCTGCTGTCGTTCGTCATTTGCGCTCGGCTGATCAGGATCAACAGCTGGAACGTACCACAAGTGGGCATTATCGATCAGCGAGCAGCACCGTGATCGTCAACGCGGCGGCGGCCGGCGGAACGCGATGGGGGCGCGACTTGTCGGCTACCTCGGCTTCTTGACTTGAAGTTCTTCATAGATCTTCAGCATTTTCTCGGTGCTGGCGCTCAGGTACGGGTCGCCGGACGCGCGCGCAAGTTCCAGCGCCTCACGCGCGGCGGCGGCGGCGGCACCGAATCGGCCTTGCACGGCATACGCTCCGGCCAGCGTTTTCAGCGCCAACGGATCCCGTCGCCGTGTAACTGCGCATGCCTTGGCGGCCAGCGTTAGGCCTTGGCCGAGGTCCGCGACTTCCGGCTCCGGCATCATTCGGACGGACGCCAAGTCCAAGAGTGCCGGGACAAACTGCGGATCGAGTTCCAGAGCCCGCTCGTAATACGGAACCGCCTGGGCCGCCTTGCCTTGACGGTACAGCGCATGGCCGCAGTAGTAACTCATGGCGGCGTTGTCCGGCGCCAGCCGCGCGGCCTCGGCCAAATGCCGCACCGCTTCGTCCAGCTCGCCGCTCTCCAGCAGGATCATGCCGAATGTCGAGCGGGCTTCGAAGCCCTCGGGATCGCGCTGGATCGCTTGGCGACAGTGCGCGGCCGCTTCGTCGAGCTTCCGTTCGGTGTACAGAATCGCGGCCAAGCGTCCGTGGGCTGCGGCGTGCTCCGGGTGCAGCCGGAGGATGCGAGCGAGATGGGATTTCGCCTCTGCGACCTTGCCGTCGCCAGCGAGGATCGCGGCCATTTGGAGCCTCGGCGCACTGCCCGCGGGATTGATTTCGATCGCCTTCTGCAACAAGGGAACGGCCCCCGCGGCGTCCTCTTGTCGGAGGAACTCCAGGGCGGCTCGATAATAGTGGTGATCGTCCAGAAACGCCTCCGTGAGCTTGCGGATGGCGTTCGGTGCGACGTTGACAAACTCGGGGATACCGGCGGCGCGGTCCGGCACGGTGAAGCGGGACAGCACGACGGGCACGCTGCTGTGACCGGCGGCGTCGATGTGCGTCAGGAACAACTGCGTGTGCGCGGAGTAGGCTTTCGAGGAGAAGACCAGCCACTTGCCGTTGGGCGACCAACTGTGCCACGAGTTCATCCGCGGTGTATTGCACTCCAACCGGCGGGCCTGGCCGCCGGCGGCCGGAATGATCATCAGCTGGCTGTCGGGCTGCAGCAGCATGAAGCTGCGGGCCCTGCAAAAGACGATCCAACTGCCGTCGGGCGAGAACTTGGCGAAGTAATTGCTCATGCCGTTGTTCGACGCGCCCGCGACGGGCTCTGCCTTTCCGCCCCGTCCCTCGTTGAACGGGATGCGGTACAGATCGTATCGAAACGTCTTTCCCCCTTCCAGGAAATTCTGGGCGGCCTGCGGCGGGACCAAGACGGACTGGACGTCCTGCAATCCTTCCGCTTCATACGCCTCGGCGCGGGCGAACACGAGCGACTTGCCGTCGGGACTCCACGTCGGGTTGCTCTGGACGAACCGCGGATCGTCGGCTCCGGGCAAAGCCTGGTGAGTTTTCGTCCGGCGGTCGTAGACGGCCAGGATCCCCTTGACCGGAAAGAACAGTTGGGAAAACATCGGATCCGACGTGGCGATGGCCAAGGCTCGGTCTCTCACGGTCGCCACAACGTACCGGCCGTCGGGAGAGACTTGACAGAAGAGTCCGAACGTCGGTTCGCCGTCGCTCGGGCGATCGCCGCGGAAGCTGATCAGTTTGCTGTCATCCAGCACGATCTGCGACTCGATCGGCGCGACGGCGTGAGATCCCCGATCGTTGCCGGGGTCGACTCCCAAGGCAAAGGTGGAACCATCATCCGAGAAGGAATGACAATTCCCGCACACCGGCAGGTGGTCCAAGACAATGGGCGGCGGTTCGGTGCTGGAAACCGGCCCGAACCGCCAGCGGATCGAGGCGGCCGGGTCTTTGACGGCCGCGAGAAACGGCAATCGCATCTCCTGATAAAATAATGGGGCCTCGACTGCATCTCGGGACGTGCTGATCCTCACGGCGGCTTGGGAGATCACTCTGGCCGGCTGACGCGGATCGACGCCTCGCACCGCGACTTCGACCGGCGCTTCCCGAGAGCGTCGCTTGATGGTTTCCCAGGCTTCGTCCGGCGGCGTCCAGGCTTGCGAATCGGCGCGGAAGTCCAGCGGTTCGCCTTGGGCAAAGCGGAACTGGACCAGCCATGCGCCGCAGGCGGGATTCTCGTCGAGCCAACGGAACGTCGGTGCGGCCATGTCCGGCGGAAACAAGGCTTTATCGAGCGGCGCCAAGATCTGCAGAGAGCCAGGCGGAAGGTTTTTCCCAAAAACGGCCGGCGTCCGGCCGCGAGGCGCGGCCGAATCGTGCGAGCCGGCGCTGGGTCCCTGAGGTTCGGCGCATCCGGTTGCCAGCAGCATTGCGAAAACCGCAAGTGCGCACCCGGCTCGGCGGAGACGACGCGCGGCTTCAAAACCCGAGCATGCCGAGCGCGGATTCAACGAACTTGAGGTGTCCATGCTTGAAGGGCTCGCTGGTGATTGGACCCGATTCGTTTCGGCTCGCGAGACAGCGAGAGGCAGTAATGAATCAAGTCGATTCGTTGATCGTCGGCGACGGCGGGGCAGGCCGGATGGGGAGTGCCGGGCATGCCCAACAAAATGCGCAGGTAGACCGCCTCCGGTTCGTGCCCGCCCTTGAACGCGTCGTGAACCAAGTCACGCGCCGGCGCAGGGTGGCCTCGCTCATCAAACAGGGGCACATCCGAGACTCCCATGCCGTCTTTGCCGTGACAGTTCTTGCATCCCAGTTGGAGATAGGCTTCCGCGCCGCGAACAATCGCCTGGGAATCGCCGAGGCGGATGCGGGGAATCCAGGCCGCGTCTGCGGGAGTGGTGCCGAGCCGGACGACGTCGCGAACCTCGTTCTCGTCGACGTCCGCACCTTCCTGCAGAAGCGTATCGATATACTGCTCGCCCCGTCCGACGCGATTCAGCCGCCGCACCTCGCGGGCCAGCAGCATGCGTTGTTCATCGCTCAGGTTGTCAAAGGCCCGCATCGACGTGCCCGTCATGCCTCGGCGGATGCTCGCTTCGAGATCTTCGAGCGACGGGATCGCGTTGACGGTGCTCACCAGCCGGAACCGGCCCGTGCGCAGGTCGCGGGGCTTGGGAAACAAGTGCCGCGCCGCGCGGCCGCTGCCGTCCCCGTTCTCGCCATGGCACGCGCTGCAATGCAAGGCGTACAGTCCCGAACCGGACGCCTCGAGATCCTCCGCCCTGTCCGCTGCGGTTTGCCCGGTGCCGGCCGGCCGGTCGTCGGGAGGTGCCGCCCGCAAACGCCGCAACGCGTCTTCGGCTTGCGGGTCGTCGGCGCCGGTGGCGACACGGGCGCGCAGATCTTCCATCCTCACATTATAGTTGTGCATCGCATCGAGCCGAGTGAACAGCTGCTGCGCGCGCAGGGGCTGTTCTTGAACGGCCGCAGAGACCGCCGCCGCGACCAAAATCCCGCCTCGTACGGGGGCATCCAGCCGCGACTGGACCAGCCAGCGGTCCGCTTCGTGGTACGCGCCTGATTCGAGTTCCAGGTCGGCCATCTGGGCCGCAAATTCCGCGGATGACCGCAACGGTGGCGATAGCGAATCCAGGACTGTCCGGGCGTCGTTCAGGCGATTCAACCGGCGGAGGAGTTTCGCCAGTTTCAGCGTGACGGCCTCGTCGGGGAGCGCGCGTGTCAGCAGTGCGGCGTATTGGCCCAGGGCCTCTTCGAGTCGAGACTGGTCCTCAAAGAACTCGGCCAGCGCGATCCGCGCCAGCTCGTGGCGAGGCTGGCGGGCCAAGACACTTTCGAATTCCCGTTCAGTCCACTCGATGAACTCGCGCCGCCGGATGATGTTGGGTTCGTCCTTGCTCACCCACAGCCAATAGTTTCCTCGCGCATACGGCAAATGAACTTCATCCGGATGATCGGCCTCCCAAGCAGCGAGGGCGGCTTTTGCCCCGCGGGGGTCTTTTCTCGCCAGATAACCGTGTACGAGGGCGGTGTGGAAATCGTGGGGCGGCACCCCCGCGGCGATCATCGCGGCCAGTTCCGCCGCCACGTCTTCAGGCACGTCGCCGTCCTGGATGCGTCCCAGTTTCGCCTCCTGGGCGACCTGGAGCGCAGGAGCGCCTTTTCGTGCGGCCTGCTGGAGGGCCTCGCTCCAGCGATCCTGTTGGCTCAGGCGGCGGAAAGCCGCGGCGCGGATCAAATCGATCGCGCCATCGTCCGGAGCGAACCATGCCGACCACGCCAGCCAATGCTGCGCCGCGCCGATCGCTCCTTGCCGGATGCGCGTCTGGGCGATCATCCGAGTTCCCCATGCCAATGACGCGCGGCCCAACAGCAGCGACGGCACCACCAGCAGGAGGATCACGACGGCGGCGACAACGGCGGTGACAACGACGCGACGCGCGGTGCGAACTCGCTTCGGCGGATTGGCCTTCGGGGGTGTCTGATGCCGCGACATGCTCCCAAACCTTTGGTTCGAACTCCGCCGTGCGACCTCGCCGATGCAACCGGAGGAAATTAGCTTATCCATCGTAACGCCAAAGCGTCCTAGAGGAATGCGGCCCGTTGTCCCATCCTCCGCTTGCGTTTCGGGTTACTTCACTTCTTCCGATCCCACGAAGCTCAGTATACATGATCCTGTTTAACCCGACACCGCATTCGGATAGAATGGGACCATGCAAGAGCCGATCAAACGGGTCGTCGAGCCGGAGGCGGTGCCGCAGGGTGTCGGCCTAGGGACAACGTGCGGCCGCGCTCGGATCGTGACATGCCTGTCCCTGCTGACAGTGGCTCTCGCCGCGTTGGCCGCCTGGCACGCCTTGTCCGGAAATGTCATACGCACCAGCGACCTGTTCCACTTGAATGGCGACCGCGCATCGCCACCGCTCGACCCGGCGCTGGAATCGCAAATCGTCGCGTTTTGCAGCGATTGCCACACGCTGCCGCGGGCCGAGCTTCTGCCTCGCGATCGCTGGCACAGCGAAGTGGAGTTGGGCTACGAGTTCTACGCTCGTTCGGGGCGAACGGATTTGCATCCCCCGCCCATGCATCAAGTGGTCGCTTATTTCCGCTCCCGCGCGCCCGAAGAGGTGCTGTTTCCACGGCCGGTCGAGGCGACGACCGCGTTGCGTTCGACGTTTGTCATCCAGCAGTTGACAATGCCTCCGGACACCGTCGCGCGTCCGGAAATCTGTCACCTGCGGTGGGCTCGCTTGGAACCGGACGGCCATCCGGTCTTGCTGTTCTGCGATCTGCGATTTGGCTACGTCGCGTTTGTCGATCTCCGCGACCGCCGTCCCAGCCCCACGATCCTAGCGCGTCTCAATCACCCATGTCACGTCGAGACGTGCGATCTGGACGGGGACGGCGCGATTGAGTTGGTAGTCGCGGATTTAGGCAGTTCCCGTCCCAGCGATCACGATCGGGGACGGGTCGTTTGGCTGCGGCGCGAGAACGGATCGGACCGCTACGAACAAATCGTGCTGGCTTCGGGCCTGGGACGAGTCGCCGACGTGCGGGTGGCCGATTTCGATCGGGACGGAAGACTCGATCTGATCGTGGCCGAATTCGGGCATTACCAAACCGGCGGGATTCTCCTCGGCGAGAACGTTGCGGCAGCCGGTGAAGCACCTCGCTTTGAACTGAAACAACTCGATGATCGCCCGGGCACGATTCACGTTCCGGTTCACGACTTTAACGGCGACGGGCTTCCGGATTTTGTTGCGCTGGTCAGCCAGGAATGGGAACATGTGGATGTGTTTGTGAATCGAGGACGCGGCCGTTTTGAGGTTCAAAATCTCTGGGCCGCGCCAGACTTGATGTTCGGATCCAGCGGTATCGAATTGATCGATCTAGATCGGGACGGCGATTTGGACGTGCTGTACACCAACGGCGATGCGTGGGACAATTGGTACGCGAATCCTTCGCACGGCGTCCAGTGGCTGGAGAATCTCGGCAACTTGCAGTTTGCGTATCACCGGCTCACGGATATGCCTGGCGCTTACCGAGCCCTGGCGGGCGATATGGACGGCGACGGTGACCTGGATATCGTCGTGGCGGCTTGGCTCCCGGGCCCGGTCATGCCCCGTAACATGACGGCGGAGGCGATGGCTTCGATCGTGTGCCTGGAGCAGACGCAGCCCGGCGTCTTTGTTCGGCATACGTTGCAGAGCGGATCGCCTTATTATCCCACGATCGAACTGGCCGACTTCAATGGCGATGGCAAGCTGGACTTCGCCGTGCCTTCCGGTCCGGATGAATCGCAAACGGCAGAACACCCGCCCTGTTTGACAATCTGGTGGAATCAAGGAGTCGCAGACCGCCTGCAAGTCGCGAGCCCTTTTTGAGGAATCGGCGGTTCGGTTTTGTGAGCAGAAATTGTTGACTTTCGCGAGCTCAGCGTTACAATCCTACCGGCATAATGGCAATAATGCGCCAACGACGATCCCTTCTGTCTTCTTTGTGGCTGTTTTGTCGGTCCGTTGTGCTGGAGAGTCGGCAGTATTTCTCCGACGCTGGCGGAGTTCATTAGGTCGAGTAAATCCCGTACCTCATCGGTTTTTTTCGGAAGGTGGTCTTATGAAGAAATTCTGGAAGCGAGCGTTCACCTTGGTGGAGCTGCTGGTCGTGATTGCGATCATCGGCATCTTGGTCGCCTTGCTCTTGCCGGCGATCCAGGCGGCGCGGGAAGCGGCCCGCAGGTCCCAGTGTCAGAACAACGTGAAGCAGATCGGCGTGGCGATGCACAACTATCACGACACGCACAAGGTTTTTCCGCCGGGAGGCTTGGATTATGGGTGGTCCGCAGCGACGCCGAGCACGGAGCCGGCCAATAAGTTGGTCAAGAATATCAACGGACTGGCGCTACTTTTGCCGTACATGGAACAGCAAGCACTTCACTCCCGGTTGGACTTCACTCAAGCATTTTCTCACGTCGGACCCGCTCCGCAAACGCAAGGCAACATCTATCCCAGCGCTCGTCCGATCGCGGGCAACGCCGGGACCAGCGGCAATGCAGCCGTTTTAGGGGAAGTGGTGCCGACGTTCGTCTGCCCTTCGGACCGGATGGAGCTAATCCGTCTAGGGACCACGGGCGTCTATGCAATTCTGGATGGCAGCGGCGTGGCAGGAATCAAAACCAACTACGATTTCAATGCTTGGCGCAGCGATCACAACTACTTCAACGACTGGGCGACGATCGCCCAGACGACGAAGCGAATGTTCGGCGAGAACAGCGAAACCTCAACCGCCGCGGTTCTCGATGGCACGAGCAATACCGTCGCCGTGGGCGAGACGTGCCATTGGGTGGCAAATGGAAGCTGCCCCGCTTGGGGTTATCGTGGCTGGGTGATGACGGGCGTCGATGTCGCTGCCGGCATCAACGAGTTCGCCATTCCTGCAACTTACACCTGGGTTGCGGACAAGAACGCCATTGTGGGGCGACTTCGCGATTGGGGGCTGGTTGGCAGTGCTCACCCAGGCGGAGCGAACATCTGCATGGGAGATGCTTCGGTTCGGTTTGTGTCCGAGAACACCGATCGCACCGTCTTGGCGGCTATCGCCACGATGTCGGGTACCGAACCCGTGCAAGTACCTTGATTCGCGCTGTTTGTTGCAACGATTCGTTGTTTCAGGACGTCCGTGCCAAGAAGGAAATGCCCATGCGGTTTCGTTTTTTTAGTCTGGGAATCGGTGTGTTGATATTGGGGCTCGCGGCGGGGTGTGGCGGCGGCCGGGATGCCGCCCTGCCGGACTTGGTGCCGGTCAGCGGGACCGTGACGCTGGATGACAAGCCACTGGCCAATGCGCTGATCACGTTTCTGCCCGTGGGGTCCACCCGCGGACGCTCCTGTTACGGCGTTACGGATGCCAGCGGCCGTTATGAACTGATGGAAAACGAGAAGTCCAAGGGCGCACCGGTAGGCACGTTCTCAGTGTTGTGCAACAAGTGGGTCATGCCCGACGGCTCGGACTTTCCCAGCGACACGACCCTTTCGGCGATGGATGCAGGAGCCGTCGAGTTGCTGCCGCCTCGGTACAGCAGGGAGGAATCTACCGAGCTGACCGCGACCGTGCCCGCAGGCGGAGGCACGGTCGACTTTGCCCTGACCTCCAAGTAAGCGACCGCGCAGAAATAACCTGAACAAATCGTAGCAGGCACACTCCGTGTGCCGTCCGCAGTTTACGGCACACGGAGTGTGCCTACTACTTTGGAATTGACTAACTTATTCCTGCGCGGTCGCTAAGCCGTTCTCGCCCGTTCGTTCCGAGCGAGCGGCTTGGGGAAAATCTTCATTCACCGGTCAAGGCAAAGTTGATCTCGTTCTTGCCCGGAGTCACGTCGGCGGTCAGTTCGGTTTGAGAATTGTAGCGGGCGGGGATATACATCTCTCCCACGGGCACCTTTTCGCCGGGATTCGATTCATCAAATTTTCCGGGCACGAGTCGCGAAGCGACGATTTCGACGCTCGCCTTTCCGGCAAGAGCTTCCAGGGCATACCGGCCATCCTTGATCTCCGCGCTAAACGCCCGCTGGTCACCGCCCACGGCGCGAAATTGAATCCGCCCCTCTTGCACAGGCTGACCGTCGAACGTGACGTTGCCGCTGACCGGATGCGTATCGAGTCCCGAAGAGCCACCACAGCCCGAGAACATGGTGACCGTCAGAATCGCAACGAGCATGACCAAACCATTGATGCGCATTTTCTTGTTCCTCAAGGTGTCGAAATGGGGCGTGCGGACACGAACTCAAACTGCGGCCGTTTGCTTTCGGGCCGCCGTGAACTCACGGATCCACCGCAAAAAACCGCAGGATATACGAGCAGGCGTAAGACGGAATGCCTGCGCGGGGATGCGGGTGCTTTACCAATCTCCCAGCACGTTGCCGTCCTCGCGGTTCCCCGCGTTCCGGAAAACGGTGCGGTCAACGCTGTTGGTGACGAACCGTACCGCGCCATCGCAAAGAACGGCATTGACACCACCGGGGTGGTAGCTGCGCGCGAAGCACCACCGGCCGGAAAGTCCGCCGGCATTGCCGTTTTCGCAAGGAGCGTTGGGCCAGGTTGTGGACTTGCACTGGTAGACCCGGTCGGGAACGGTCGTGTTGGGCGGTTCGGCCGACGAGAAGGCAAAAGAACCGTGCGGGGCGCCGCCCCAGTACCCGCCCAGTTCACCCCACGCGGCTGGAGTCATGGGATCCGTCTTTCCACGAATGATACCTTCACTGCCCAGCAGCGTGTTGGCGGTCCCGTCCAGGCAGGCGGCCAGCGTTCGCGGAATTCCTGGAATGCTGGTACCGAACATTCCTCCATTTTCCGTTGCCACCGTGTTCATGTTGATCGTGGTCGTGCCGGTACCGCCGCCGCCGCAAACCGCATAGTTGCCCTGAAAGCCGTTGTTCGATCCGCCACCTCCCACGGCAGGGCCGGAAGGATCGGAGGGGCACATAAACATGGGGACCGGTCGACCGGCAAGGGCAACTCCGATCTGATGAACATATTCTGTATTGTCGGCTTCGTACTCGTCCCAGTAGGCCGCTTGTTCGACGAACGGAAGGATCCGGTGATACCAGCAGTCCCGCCGGTGGCGCTGCCCCGTAGCCTCGACCTTCCACCCATAAAACAAAACCTTGTGCGTGTCGTGGTAATTGTGCGTCCCCAAGCCCAGTTGCTTGAGATTGTTGACGCACTGCGAACGCCGGGCAGCCTCGCGGGCCGCCTGAATGGCGGGCAGCAGCAAGGAAACTAAGATGCCGATGATGGCAATCACCACCAATAATTCCACCAGCGTGAAACCTCGAAATCTGTGTCTCATTCACATTCTCCCGGAAAAGACAAAAACAAAAAAAACGCCGCCCAATACATGCCGATCTAGCGATAGCGACCACAGCCGTAGGCAACGGTCACGGTTTCGGAGTCGGTTCATGGCGAAAAAAACGCTGGCAACCTTTGCTGACGAGACGGTTCGCAATGCCCAGTCGACAAATCCAGTTACATTCAAATTGCGCAGTGCTCGACGCTCGCATGATAGGTGATTCATCTCGTTTGATCAAGTTCCTTGGCTCGATTTTAAGATTCTCATCTAACTCTTTAGACAACAGTTCTCATTATCAGTTTCATATCCGGTTCTGTGCGAAAGGCTGGCCGGCGCGTTTCCGCGGCGGGGGCTTTCCGCACACGGGATCCGAACGATAGGCTAGAATTCAGGAAGGCACTGCACGCGCAGCGTCGTCCTATCCCGATCCTTTTTTGGGCAAGTCGCGGGAGTCGATGTAATGGCCGGTGGAATCGAAAAACTGCAAACCATCAACAGCCTGATTCGGACGATGCTGAGTTTGGTCGTCTTCGGAGCGCTCGGCGCAGCCGGCTGGTACGGCTATACGACGTATAACGCGGCCGAGATCGAGGGCCGGCGTAAAGACGAGGCTTTGCAAGCCACGGAACAGGAACTGGCCGATACCCAGCAGCAAGTGAAAAAGCAACAGGAGCAGTTGTCGGCGAAGACCGCTGAGTTGTCTGCCAAGGAGGCCGAACTGCGCGAGAAGGGCGCGAAGATCGCCCAGCAGCAAACGGAAATCGCCGCCTTGAACGACGAAGTCGCTCGCCAAGATGTGGAGATCGAACGGTTGGATACGGCGTTGCGGCTGCACAAACTGGAACGCCGTTTGGCTCGCATACGCGTGCTGGATACGGGCGTGGACGAGGCCAGCGGGCGGAAGTTCTCCCAAATCGAATTCGTGGAACTGAACGAGTTGGGCGATCCGATGGGCGAGCCCAAACAGTTCCGCTTGGACGGCGAGATGATTTACGTCGACTACTGGGTTGTCAAGTTTGATGACAAGTACGTCGAACAGGCGGACCTGGAACGGGGCACGTCGATCTGCATGTTTCATCGCATCTTTGGCGACCTGCAGAAGCCCAAGGACGGTTATTCGCTGGACGAGCCCGGCCAGCGGCCGGGCAGCTATGCGCGAGGCAGTGTGATGTCCGACTTTGAGAAAAAGATTTGGGAGGATTTTTGGACCATCGCCAACGATCCACTGCACGCCGCCAAGCTGGGAATTCGCGCTCTGCACGGCGACGCCGTTTCGATCAAAGTCGAAAAGGGCAAGGTCTATCGGGTCACCGTGCGAGCCTCCGCCGGTCCCGAAATCACCGTCGAGTCCGAACCTCCCGCCGAAAAACCGGCGTCATAAGATCCGGCGCTCCGCGCCGCAGAGCGCGGCGACCGGCCCAAAGAACGTGTAATACGGTTCGCCCCGGGCAAGCCGTTGCACGTACAGCCCGGCTTCTCTCAGATGATAATCGCCCCACATGCACGATTCTCCGCAAGGGATGGCGTTGCCGGGAGGAATGTGATCCCAGCCGCGGGGGCGGTGATAGACCGTGTGCAGCAGCAAACCTTGATGCTCGGCTCCCACCGACAAATAGGGCTCCGCCAAGAGCGTCTTCAGCACGGTCAGACCCGCTTGCCAGTAGCGGCGGCCGCCGACATCGCCGGCCGCTTCCAAATACCGGCCGAACCTTAACAGTCCCTGGGCGGCGATCGCGGCCGCGGAACTGTCCACCGGCTCGTGCTCGTTGAACGGCTCCGCCGGCCGGTTTTGATAATCGCCCATGTGCCACAGGCCCGGCGCCCCGGTGTCCCAGTACGGGACGCCGTCGGTCGGCGTGGTGTCCAAGTAGAAATCGCAGCTGGCCGCCGCTGCCATCCGCATCATGGACTCGATGGCCCGGCGCGTGCCGAGGTGAGCCAGCGACGCATCGTCGAGCGTCGCCAGGAACTCCAGTTGCTCGGCATAACCGCACATGACCCACGCCAGACCACGCGTCCAGGTGCTGAACGGGCTGAACCCTTGCTGGGTGCTGGCACAACGATAGCGGCCGTCGTTGGTGTTGAAAATGCTTTCATGGGCGACGCGCCCGCGAACGTCGTACGCGTCGCGGCCCGCGCCATAATACACGTTGTACTTGGCGGTCGTCCGCGCGTGCTGCACGAGCCGATCCAACAGCGAGACGGCCGTGTCGTTCTCCGCCATCAGCGTGTGACCCAGCCGATGGGCGAGGGCCAGTGAACGCAACGAGCGGATCGTATCCGAAAACAGCGAGTGCGGCCCGTTGAAGGAATAGAGGTATCCGTCACCGTCGCTCGTGCGGCTCCAACGAGCCGCCTGGACGGCTCCGCTGGCTTTGAGAGCCAGTTCGTAGAAATCGCGCTCGAACGCGTCGTGCGCCAGGCGGCCTTCGAGCATCAGACGCCGCAGGTTGCCGTAGGTGCTGATATTGTTGAACCCGTGGTCGTGCACGCCGATGTGCGTCACGTGCGAGGCCATCCGCTCGATCGTATTGGAGCGGCCCCGCTGCAAAAATCGCTCCTCGCCGCTGGCATCGAACTGCAGGATCATGGAACCAAACTGGAAGCCCTGCGTCCACTCGGTCCAGCCCTGCGAGGTGTACCGTCCGCCGATGGTGAACACCGGCGTGCCTTGCTCGGGCTTCCACGTTTCCCACAGCGAATCGAGCTTGGCTGCGGACAACTGCCACAGGCGGTGCAGAGCCGGGAGCAGGTCGGCCGGCTGAAGACGGTCGTCGATAGCAATCATGGAGCTTACCGGGGCTTTTTCGAAGATGCGGAGGCGTCGGTTGGCGTCAACGACCAAGCGGAAACCCATTCCACGCCGGTGCGCTGCATCTGGAAGTCCTGCTCGAGCCGGCGTTGCATGTCGGGCAAATGACCGGCGCCGTAAAAAACGGCGATTTTCTTGTGACCTTTGGCCATCTCGCGACGAAGCACTTCAAATGCCTTCGCGTTGCGTTCGGTAATGATGGTCGACCCGTCCGGCCCGTCAAACAGGCTGATTTCCCCCTCCAGATTGGTAAACTGCTTGGCCATCACCAGCTTCAGCCGATGGGCACGATCCTGAGCGAACATCGCGGCGAGGATCTGAAAGTCGCCGGTGCCGAACGGATCTTCCGCCTGTTCGGCCATCGCCCGCCCCAACATGCGGAAAAACATGCCGGCAAAGCTTTCATTGCGGCTTTTCATCGTCGCCGAAAACTCCTCGGGACTCATGTCGGCGTGTACCATATTCTTCTGGCGATAGTCGATGCCGTCCAGCTGATACTCCAGTTCCAGCAGGGATTTCATGCCGACCTGCATTCCTCCCACAAACGAACCCGGATTCTGCCCCGGCTGCGGAACGTTGTCTTTTTCGCGGGCGACCAGCTCGTACAAGACGGCGTCGTAACCCCGAAAACGCTGGTTCAATGCCTCGTAATAAGCCTTGTCCCCAATGTGGATCGCCCCGATCAGGTCGACGACGACGCCCGGATCGTTCGCCCCGGCTGGACGGAAACGGACAATCGCGGTCTGCAGAGCCAACGGTTTTTTGTCGTCGCCTTGATTGATCCGAACAAACTTGTTCGCTTCCGGATCAGCCGGCGCGGCGATCGTCCAACTGACGGTCAGCAAGCTCAGGAAGGTCGCTACGAACGGTATTCCAAATTTGGCAGGCATGAGTTCCTCCACGAAAATGGTCTTCTTAACCAGGGGGATTATAGACTGATGCCGCAAGCCGAGGCAATTCACAGGATCCATTTTCGGGAAAACGGCCGCAAGGCGGTTCGAAAGGGGAGATTGGGTAATACCCTCCCGGCGCTTGGAAGACGCGAAAAGGCAGAAAAATAAAATAGGGAACTTGAAACGAAAATCTTGCGAAGCATACTGAGACCTGTTGATCGGGCTTCGCTCGATCGACCCTCAGCCTCCCAGGTCCTGCCCCACCTGTGGAGGCTTTTTTTGCGCGAAGGTTCTTCGTCCGACATCCACATCGGCCACATCGCCGTCGCCCTCCCCTGCTGGCAGCTGTGCACTGCGAGATCAACGATCTGCCGCGGATTGGTCCGTGGCCGCGCTATTTTCGCTACGGCTTATCTTTCTTACTCAACTTTTGTAACACCTCGGTCCGATACTACCGTCACAGACGAAAAATCTCGGACTACCGGACTTCCAAGAGGGTGGGAACCACCATGATGTCCAGAAGCATTTTGTACTCGCTGAGGGCGATTGGCCTTGTGCTGGCATTAGCATCCGCGGCCACCGCGCAACACTACCAGCCGTTCATCGAACCGGGCTACTTTAATCACGATCTGCAGTTTTTCGCGCCCGCTGCGGACATCGACACGTACGGCGGGGACCCGGTGTTGCGGACCGGCTGGTTCGGATCGTACAACCGCATGTACATCGGAGTCTCGCGACCGAAGGATCGAGGATTTCTCAACAGCAGCGGACCGCAAGACGTCCTGCAGACCTTCCCGGACAGCTCCGACCTGCTGGATCTGACGTGGGGCAATCGCTGGGATTTGGGATATATGATCGACGATGTGGATCACGATCACGGCTGGATGTTCTCGTACATGCACATCGACGGGCCGAATGTCGGCAACGTGTTGCGCCAAGAGCGGCTGAACCGCTTCAACGAAGATGATGAAGGTTTCATCATCGACGATGATGGGGCGTTGGAGGATGTGGTGGAGCCTCCGGCCGATCGCAATGACGTGGGGCCGCCCAACCGCCAGAGATTTTACGATTTGACGGACAGTCTGAACAATGCCAAACTGAACTCACTGGAATTGAACAAGATCTTTCGCATGCCGCCGCTGCACGGGGGCGGAATTCTGGAGCCGTTTTTCGGCGTCCGCTATATCAAATTCGAGGATGTCTTCCAGCGGCAAAACTGGATGGTCTATGACGAGGACGGCTTCAGTCCGCTACTGCCGCCCTTGGGGCCCGGCTCGATCCCGATCACTTTTGAAGACACCGAGATCGAAGATCTGATGACCAATCGGTTCCTGTTCAGCAACCAAATCGTCACGGGACAGCTGGGCGTGCGGTGGTTAAAGCGAGTAAGCCGCTGGAACCTGTCCACCGAGTTCCGCGCGTTTGGCGGTCAGAACTTCCAGCACCTGACCAGGACCACCGAAACCGTCCGCACCTATTATGACGGCCAAGGTACCGGATCGGAAGTGAACGGGATTGTCAAATCGAAGTCGACGGAAGACTGGTACACGACCGAAACCGTGGTCGGGACCGACATTCGAGCCGTTGCCGCCTACGAAGTGACGCGGGATATCAAACTCGAAGCCGGACTGCAATTCCTGGGATTCTTCACCGGCATGGGGCGCGGCCCGTTCATCAATGATAACTCCGACGCCGTGACCATGGTGGGAACGACGTTCGGATTCACGGTCAACCGCTAACGGGTTGTCGCGAAACGACGTGCCAGCTGAAAACGACGTGCCAGCTGGAAACGACGTGCCAGCTGGGACCGTATCGGCCGCTCGCCAGGCAATTCCAGCGGTCCAAAATCCACTTCGACATACCCGAGTCAATACAAACCTTCGAACGCAACGAGAACGGTTGAATCACCGCCTCGCGGTTGCTCGGAGTCGCTTCGCTTTCGCAGGGGCAGGCCGGCATTCCAGGCCAACATTCCAAACGGGCTTCCGCCAGCTCAACTGCGATGTATTTTGCGGAGTTCCACTAATTCCTGTTGCAGTCGATACCGCAGCGGGCTTTCCGGCCGGAGTTCATCGAGCAGCAACTCGGCCTTGTCGAACGCATCCGGCTCGACCGTCCGGTTCTTTGCAAACAGTCTTCGAAAACTACGCTGGACTTCCTCTTCCGTAAGCAATGGCTGTCCTCACTGAAGGTACACGGGGGATCTGGAACGCTCGACGGAATCGAGCTGGTGCCGCCGCGGTCCCGTGACGCCGCGGCATGCGGTGGATCGTCATTTTAACCGACACACGCCGTCCTGCAAGAGCACGAACGATTCGGGAGTTTCGGCGTTCAATTCAAGCGCCCCTCGTAAGCCCACAACCCCAGCGCCGGATTGCGGATGAAAAACAGCCGTTCACCGTCCGGCAGGATGTTCCAGCCGTCCTGCAGCTGGCGTGGATCATAGCGCCGTATCACGGCGTCCAGGGGTTCATAACGATAGCCAACTCCTTCGATTTCTGTGCGAGACAAGTGGCCGGGACAGTAGGTCACGTGGAAGCGATCCTCGGAAGAACCGTGAATCAGATGCGCGGCCGCCGACAGATTGTTCCGCAAATCTTCGTTCTCGCGCATGAACCGCATGATCTCCGGCGTGGTCCGATAGCCGTACTTGCGGATCAAGCGATCGATTTCAGCGTCTTCCCCGAATGTCTTCACCTCCGGAGCCAGGACGATCAATTCGCCGCCGTCCGCGATGGCCATGCGCGTACGATAAATCGCCTTGTTGCCCAACCAGGTGCTGTGAAACTCTTCGGGATCCAGATACACGACCACTTTCCGCAATTCCTCCTGCAATACGGCAAAGTTCACCCGGACCGACAATTCGGCCGCTCGCTCGAAGCATTCATGATCGTCGCCGATGAACAGCCCCCGCGTCACCAGTTCGCCTTGATCGTTCGTTCCGACGACGGTCTGTACGAACACCAACGGCAGATGGCGGCAGAATTGCTCCTGAGCATAGTTCAGGATTCGCCGCAACGGTGTGTCGGCGCGGCCCATCATCCGTTCCATTCCATACGCCGCACCGATGAAATGGCTCTCGTTGATGCCCCTCGAGCCGCCCGTGCCGACGAACACGTTCTTGTTATAATTGGCCATTCCGATCACTTCATGCGGCACGACCTGGCCGATGGACAGAATCAAGTCGTGCCCGCCTTCCCACACCAGTTTGTTTAACTGCGCCGGCCAGGCTTGCGTCCAAACGCCGTCCGTAACTCGGGCGACGAACTCTGCCGGGACTTCCCCTATGGTCAGCACGTCCTCCCGCCAGCGATGGACGCGAACCAACGACTTGGGCAAACCGGGGAACATCTTCTTCAGCTGCCAGTCCGGCATGGCGACGTGCGTCCCCAAGGCCGGCATGACGTCGGTCAAGGCGTCGCCAAAGTGCTGATGCACCATGCACGTAAGCAGCCCGCCGCGGCTGTTGTAGCGGGTAAAGTCGGGCGGCAGCGCCAAGACGCGCCGGCGCGGGCCAAGTTGACGAAAGCAGCTTGCCAGGCCCTCCCGTAGCTGAGCATCGCTCAGCTCCGTCGTCGGCGACCCTTCAGCGAAATAAACGGTCATCGTTCAGTTTCCAATTGCCGCGGGGCGGTTTCGTGTAACACACCAAAGTGGACCGTCTGCTGAGGCGGAGCTGGTGCAAAATCATGGGCTCCACCGAGAAAAGCTCGGAGGTGGCCTACCTTGTCTCCAGGCGGACAGTTACGGCTCATCGAATCGTCTAAATGGCACTGTACCGTTAAGAGTACCAGATTTTATCAATTACCTCAACGACGTCTTGCCGCGTCCGGCGACCGCTCCCCGCTCGTCATGCGGTGAAAACGTCCCCCCCATATCCGACAAGACAGCTGCCAATCCATCCGGCGCTCCTGAGCACCCTCCGTGTCCACTGAACTTCGGAACAATAGATCTTGCGTCGGCCGACAAGAATTCAAATCTACACCGGCCAAGTGCCTGAGAAACCGGTTTCGGCCAGCTTCATCTTGTACAGCTGGGCGAATAGGCGGAACTTCCGGGCGAAATCGCCGCAGAACAACAGGTTGTGATGTCCCGTGACCTGACAGGCATCGTCCCGGTCGGTCAGCTCGATGGCGACGTTCGTCGTGCAACCGCCGGCCGGAGGCATCGGGTGGGAGACGGCCACCTTGCCCGCGTACACGTCCATCGCCGGCGGACTGCCCGGATAGTAGCGGACCATGGTCACCGGGTCGCCCTCCTTCCAGAACACCTGGATCGCGCAGCTGCCTTCGTTCGTATGTGCAAAGCGACGAAGCAGGTGCGGCAGTTCGGGCCCGTCGGGACCGTACAACTTTGTAGGGCAGGTGCAGTGCGAACCATAGTAGTGGTTCTTCTCGGTATCGTAACACGGATTGTGCTGGAAGCCGGGGCGCCCCGTCAGCAGGCTGCCCAACAGCTGGGTGTACATGGCTGGAAAATCGTTCTCGCAGGCGGCCGGAATCAGCTGGTTGTTGAGCGTTGCGAAGCTCATGCACGGTTTGAGCATGCCGCGGCGCAGACAGTTCATTGTCAGGCCGTCGGCTTGCTCGTCGGCCAGCATCTTGGTCAGCGCCAGGTGCGCCCGGGCGGCATTCTCCAGCGCCTCGGGGGTGATGCCGCGCTGTTCTTGCGCCCCGGCGGTGAACTGGGTCATCAGCCGGCGAGCCGCGTCGTCCAGCGCCACCTTGTGGAACTCCTCGGTATAACGGGCGAAGGGGATCACGCGGACCGTCGTGCCGAAAAACGGCTCGACGCCCTCGCGCACCTCGGGCGCCTCGGTAATGCTCAGCAGCCGGCTCTGGCTCATGCGCCGCTTCGTGTTGATCATTCGCAAGCCGTATTCGATGGCCTCGAAGTTGTCCAACGACTGGATCAGATAGACGCCCCCGCGGCGGTACTGGCGAATCGAGCCGTGCTTGACGCCCAGAGCGATATAGAAGATGGCGGGAATCTCGGCCGTTTCGGCCGCTTTCAGCAACCGATCCGCGTGCTTCAAGCTGTTGTTATAAAGCATGACCAGCAGCAAGCCGTCGGGCTTCTGCTCGTGAATTTCCTCCGCCAGCCGCTGAGCGTCGGCGTCGTCTGCGACGGGTTTCTCGTCCACATCGAGTTTCATCCCCAGGGACTGTTCCATGTCGCGAAGCGCCCGCGTGAACTCTTTCTGCCGGCCCTCGGCATCAAAGTCGTTACCCGGCCAGCTCCACCAGCCATCGGGGGCTTCCGCAAACGTCTTGGACGGCGGGTAGAGAAACACGACCCGCACGGCCGCGGCTTGCTTCGGCCCGGCCGGCAACGGGGCGGCTTCCCCCGCTTCGCTGTCCGCCGCCGCGAAGGCCATCGTGCCCATCGCGAGACTGACGGTCGTGAGAAATTCGCGCCGGCTGCAATCACAGTCGCACGCGGAATGCAGCGCGGCCCTCGGCTTGCTCGTGTTCATCGAAATTTCCTTCTCGCAAGGTGTCTAGAGACGTTCCTTATCGTAGCGGTGGCACGCGGACCGGTTCAAGCAGGCGGCGCAGGCGAGATAGCTCGGCCTAAAACAAGCATGAAACCAAACCGAGGCCAACGAGTTCATCGCTCGTCTTCTCCTTCAATCCAATTCCAAGGCCACGCGGAAGCCGACGTCATAGACTTTCTGCCACGGTTTGTACGGCTGGCGGACCGAGGCACCGGCGTCGCTGGGGCGGTCGGCCCACGAGCCGCCGCGGGCGACCTTCCGCGCCGCGTCCGAATCGTCGCGGCGCGCGTCTTCGGCGTCCGGGTAGGGAAGATAACTGGATCGCGTCCATTCGCTCACATTGCCGACCATGTCCTTCAAACCCCAAGCGTTCGGCTCCGTCTGGCCGACGTAGTCCACGACGTGATAGTTGTCGCTAAAACGCTCGTCACGCAACGGGAAATTGTTGTCTTCCGGATAGGGCAGGCGGGGCTGCAAATTGCCGGGGCCGGGATAGCCCATCTTGAACCAGCGCAAGGATCGGTCGGCGAGATTGGCGAACCGGCCCCAGTCGGCTTCCATGGTGCCGTAGAAGAAGGGCGTATCCGTGCCGGCGCGGGCGGCCCACTCCCATTGAGCCTCGGTGGGCAAGTTGACCTTCCACCCTGTTTCGCGGCTGAGCCAGGCGCAGAAACGCATCGCCTCGTGCCAGGAGATCCTCGCGACCGGCTGGTCGGCGTGGTTGGCGATGTAGCCGGGCGTTACGCGGTCCATATAGTGCATGTCGATGTAACGTGTATCGTGCTTGGGATCGAACAACGCGTACTGGCCGTTGGTGATCTCGGTCTCCGCCATCCAGAACGGCTGGCCGATCCGGACCCGGGCCCGCGGACGTTCGTCGGGCGCCCCGTCGGCACGGCCCATCACGAACTCGCCGGCGGGAATCCAGCGTAGGACCAGCTTGACGCCCGGTCTCAGATCCACGGTCTTTACTCCGCCCTCCGGCGCTTGCATCAGGCGCTCGGCGGCGCCGACCGCGTCGAACGGGAAGCCCTCCACACGAAGCGTGTCGGGCGGTTCGTCCGCCGGCTGCACGGGCGGTTCGTATGCCACGGGCGGCGCCTTCTTGCGAGCTTCGGCCCATTGCCGCGCCTCCTGGTCCGGGTCCACCTCGATGCCCGCCAAGGCCTTGTTCAGCTCGCACCGGCGCTGGACGATATGCTGTTGATCCGCGGGCAGTTCGAACGCCCCGTGCCGCGGCACGTTCAGATCGATCCAACAGTACAGGCGCTCGCGGGACTCGCGCGGGAGGGCGTCCAGTCGGACGCCGTGATGCCCTTTCTCCAGCATCTGAATCAAGCGGCTGGTGGAGGCGTGATACTCCATCGGGTTAAGTAATGCCATGTCGGCTTCCGGCCCCGGACGGTGAATATAGGGGTGAAGCGTGTCGTAGGCCACACCCGGTTCGCGGAACGACGGCTGGCTGCGCGGGCCGACCGCGGGGTTCTCGTTGTGGCAGCCGATGCAGTGTCTTTGCAGGACCGGATACACCTCGTGCGCAAAGTCGAACGGCCGTGCGGGTCCGTACCACGGCGTCAATCGCTCCGGCGCCCGCTGGATGGCCACCGCGGACCTGGGCGGCAACGTTTGCGCACGGTTTTCATGGCAGCCCACGCACGACACGTGTTCGCCGGGCATGCCGACCAGCCAACTCCGCATCAGCTGCACCGCCCGGCCTTCGCTGTCCAGCGGCTGGACGGAAATCGGCGTGTTGGCCGGCACGACGAAGTGGGCTGAACCGTCAGCTTCCACGTGCGCAGTGCCCAGCACGCGTTTCACATCCCAGCCGGCCTGCGTGCCGATGTACTCGAAGCTCGCCTTGCCGAGATATCCGAAATGATAAGCGAACACGCGCAGCGACTTGACCGCGCCCCGCGGCACGCCCTTGAGCCCCGGCCCGGCGTAAATGTCGCCGATCGAAACCGTCGCGGTCGCCCGGCCAGGACGAACCCGGTCGGGGATCACCGGGGGACGTCTGCGCGGTTGGAACGTAATCGGCTCAAAGAGCGCCGACCCTTCCGTCTCGCTGACAAGCGTCATGTTGTCGAACACGTCCACCAGATAAATGCCCCACAGGCTGCGCGGCGTCGGCTTCATCGAGACGAGAAAATACTTGCTGCTGAGCGGATACGGATGCGTCATCAACTCGGGACGCTCCTTGAGATAGACGCCGTTGACGATGTTATCGCAGACCGTGCCGAGCACCGGCTTGCCGCGGCCGGGAACCAGCTGGACGAACCCCGTCTGCTCCGCCGGCAGGATATCGGGCGTCAAGGCGACGTGCGTGCCCTCGATTCCCCATTCCTTCGAAGCCGGGCGGTAGCGGAACGGATATCCGCCGCCCAGTCCGGGATCGAGCAACGCTAGGCGGCCGCAGTCGCCGTGATCGTGATGGCCGCTGATGATGCCCGCCAGCAGCGTCGGATGATCCGGGACCGGCTGGGCGAAGCGGAACGCGGTCGGGAACCACGAACCGCTGCCGTGCAGCGCGAGCTGGCCGGTGCCGTCCGGGTTCATGGTCGCGCGGCGCCGCGAAAAGTAATGCGGAATGTCGCTGTACTCCCAACGCTGATATAGCACGCGCCCGTCGTTCAGCACCACCGGGTCGTTGCCGTGGTCCTGGTCGAACGTCAGTTGCCGCAGTTCTTGGGTCGCGGCATCGAGCAGATAAAGGGTCGCGACCGGCTCGTTCCCGTTGAGACAGGGTACGCCCTGGTAATTGGCGGTCGAGGCGACAATGATCCGGCCGTCGGGCAAATAACAGGCATCGAAGAAATCCACGTCCGGGTACTTGGTCGGTGTCAACCGGCGCGCCTCGCCTCCGCTGGACGGAATCTCGTAGACGGCCCATTTGCCGTTGTCATCAATGCTGGAGAACAGCATTTTGGTCGCGTCGAAATCCAGACGCACGTCGCGCAGGATTCGCGTCTGGTTCGACTTGTAAACCGTCTGCAGCCGTGGTTTGCCGCGCAGATCGGTGAGGACCGCGATCTCGTTGTCCCACCCGGTTCGATTTCCCAGGCCGGCGTGCGACAAGTAGTTGGCGGGGACAAAGCCGGTGCTGGTGCCGGGGCTGCGCCGCACCACCAGCAGAGTGTCGACATCGAGCAGCGGATTGGCCAGCAACGCGGCCCGTACGCCGGACAGCAACTGATCCACCGGCGGCAACTCGTCCGGCAGTTCTCCCGCCTCGATGGCGGACGCAACGGTCTCGTAGACGCGGCTGAACTCGGCCAGTGCCTGGCGGTGTTGTGCCGCGTCATATCGTCCCGGAAAACTCCGCTCCAAATCCTCGATGGCCAGACGCACGGCTTCGCGGTCGACGCGCCGTAGCGCCGCGATTTGCATCTGGACTTCCGCCTGACGCTCTCTGAGGCGAGCCCGCTGGGCGCGCTGCTGCGGGCTGAGCCGCTGGAAGGTCGCTCCCGGGGGAAACGGTGTCGCCGATGCGATTCGCAGCGCGCAGATGTGCGGCAAGGGGCCTTCGCGCTCGAGCGTCAGCGTGTGCGCACCCCGCTCGAGACGCATCGTGCATTGCGGTTCCCATTGGGCCGACTTCGTCTGCCAACTGCCCGTGACACCCGCGAACCCGCGATGCACCGGCTGGCCGTCGAGGCGGATCTCGACCGGCCGCGACTGCTGCGCCGCGTACAGTCCAAACAGCGTGTAATCGGCCGTGACCGGAAACTCGAGCACATACTCCGCCCAGTCCGGCGATCCGCTGCCGTGCCAGATGCAGGAATGCTCGTCGGCATACGGTTGCCCCGGCAGGCTCACGCGCACGTCGCCGTCATCGAAGTCCTTGGCCTCGATGGTAATTTCCTCCGCCGCCCGCGCGGCCAGCGGGGCCAGCAGCACCATCAGCGCAAACGCTCGCGAGCACGTTCGAGTTCGATTCATCACGAGTTCTCCATGGCAAGAACAGCAAATGCCATCGCGGCGAGGGCCATCGGTACCATTGCATTGTCTCACACGTACCACAAAACCTAAATGCAGGGTAGCAGCCGAGCCATTGAAATGGAAAGCGGATTCCGTATTTCGTTCTTGATGATTCGTATATTCGATCAAGAATTGCAGATGGCCACAAAAAGGCACAAGAGGCACAGAATGCGGTTGCGGAGTTCTTGCGTGGAGACGCCAAGTTGATCGGCGGGGCGTGACGTTTTCCCGACGCGCGGAGCTAGCCGAGCGCATGTGCGATCTGGTCGTTCATCTTCATTTCTGTGCCCTTTGTGCCTTCTGTGGCTAATCCCGTGTGGCCTGAAAATCGTGGCCTGAAAATCGTGTGCCGACTTGGTGACCCTTCTGCGTTCACTCGCGGCGGTGGCTTCGGCCTGCTACACTCGTAGACGCTCAACACGCCGGTTATCAAGGGGCTTGTTCGGCCCAGCCAACGCGAAACGATGAAACCAGGAGACTGAATATGATGAGAATCGCTCTACTCTCGACCCTTGGATGGCTGGTGATAGTTTGTCTGGAGGTGAATCCGCTGTCCGCCGAAACTCCGCGCACCGGCGCGTTGTTCTTCGGGTGGGCCAGCGAGAGCATCACGCCGGACCAACCCGTGGCCATCGGAGGCCAATATCACACGCGGATCAGCGGCCAGGTCCATGATCCGTTGACGGCGACCGCGCTGGCCATCGAAACGCGCGACGACCGGGGCGTGATCGATCAAGCCGTCCTGGTCTCGTGTGATCTGTCGTTGATCCGTCGCCAGACCCAGCAGCGAGTGCGCGAGTTGGTCCAGCCTCAGTTGCCGGATCTGGATGTGGACAAGATCCTCATTTCGGCAACCCACACGCACACCGCACCCGCCTTGACCGACACCGACGAAACGAACTTGCACCCCTACGATTTCATCGGCAGTTGGGCCTACCGCATCCCGGCAGATCAGACCGGCGTCATGCGGCCTGCCCAATACCTGGCGTTTCTCGAACAGCGAATCGCCGCTGCCGTGGTCAACGCATGGAAGGCGCGCCAGGGCGGCGGATTGAGTTGTACGCTCAGTCACGCCAGCATCGCCCGCAACCGCCGAGCGGTGTACGCGGACGGAACGGCTCGCATGTACGGGAATACGAACGCCCCGAACTTCTCGCACCTCGAGGGCACGTCGGACGACGCCGTCGACGTGCTGTTCTTCTGGCGCAGCGACGAGCAGCTGGCGGGCCTGATCATCAACGTGTACTGCCCCGCGCAGGAAGTGGAAGGCGAAAGCTACCTGTCGGCGGATTTCTGGTACGACGCCCGCAAACAACTGCGCGAGAAATACCACGCCGATCTGCAGATCCTGCCGTGGATCGGCGCCAGCGGCGATCAGTCGCCGCATCTGCTGTTGAATAAGCGAGGCGAAACGGCCATGCGACAACAGCGGAAACTCGCTTCTCGCGAGGAGATCGCACGGCGGATCGTGCGTGCAGTCGACGATGTGTATGAAGTGGCACGAGGGAGCGTCCGCACCGAACTGCCCTTTCAACACCGCGTGGAACGCGTCTCGCTGCCGGTCTGGCAGGTGTCCGACGAACGGTATGCCCAGTCGCTGGCCGTGTACGAAGCCGGCAAAAGCAAGACGGACCAGCTGTCCAGTCCCGACTATATCAACTGGCGCGTCAGCCGGACGATGGTCGCCCGGTATGCCCACCAGAAGCAAGATCCCTTCTACCAGGCGGAACTGCACCTGTTGCGTCTGGGCGACTTGGCGGTGGCCACCAATCCGTTCGAGCTGTACGTGGACTACGGGTCGAGGATCAAAGGTCGCAGTCCGGCCGTCCAGACGTGCGTCGTCCAGCTGACGGCCGACTGTGCCGCTTACCTGCCGACTGAACGGGCCGTCCAGGCTGGCGGGTACAGCGCCAGAATCGATGACGGCATCGTGGGCCCCGAAGGCGGAGTCATCCTGGTAGACCAAACGACGGCCTTCCTGCAACAGATGTTCGCCCCGTGAACGGGTAGCCGATGAAACGGACAATACGTTGCCTGCTCTCCCACCTCGCCACAGTCGATTATTCCTCGAGGGCTTCCTGCGGATTCGCTATCAGGCGAACCCAACAGTTGTCGCACACGCAACGGTCGTTGCGGCCGCAAGTGCCCGCGAGATCGCGGTGCGCTGGGGGGGGGGCGAGCGAGGCTTCGACGAGTTGCCGCATGTGCAGGTAGTTCGGGTCGGAGGTGTCGCGCCACGCGTTTTTCGGCAGCAGGCCCCAGCCGCCGGTTTCGGCCGCCAGCGGCGCTTTGAGGATCCAACTTTCCTCGGGCAGGGCCACGTTCACCAACGCCGCAAAGGGCCGTTCGGCAAGGGCCGGTCCGAACCGGCCGCGAATGGACTCGCGCAACGCGCGTTCGCCCTCCGGTCGCGTGCCGCGCCATTCGGGTTTGTTCCAGGAATAGTCGCCGTAGTAGCCTGCGTTGGCGTCCAGCCAGTCGACGATTTGCGCAAAGCTTTCCCGGTCAAGATTCACGCGCGGCGCGCCGTTTTCGTCCGGATGGCCGGCGAGCAGCAGGGGCGCCAGCCGGCCGGCATGGGCAAAATAGTCGTGGGGCTCGCTGTAGTCGGTTTCCATGTCGGCATGGGCCACCTTGACCAGCCCGTCGCGGGTTACCAGCGAGTAGTAAGCCCGGCTGACAATCATCTTGTTCGGGCCGGGCCATTGATCGCGAGGAAACGTCACCTGCTCGAGCGTTCCCAGCAAGTTGACGCCGGCTTCGGTGCTCTCCAGCCCGTGGCATTTGATACAGTAGCGATCCAATACCGGCTGGACCGTTCTGGCGAAGCTGAGCCCGCCCTCGTAGTGCGGGCCCGCCGCCGGCCGCAGATCGTGGATGTCCCGGCCAGCGAGCCCGAAGGGTTCCGGCGCGGCGTGGCGCGGTTCGTGGCAACCGACGCAACCGGCCGTCTCGCCGGGCTGCAGGTAGACCAAGGCCCGCATGGTCATCACGGCCATGCCGTTTTCGTCGAGGAGCTGAAACTGAAGCGGCTGGCCGGCCGGGGCGCGGAAGGCCACCGAGCCGTCGTCGGCCACCGGCGCTGTGCCAATGATCTGCCTGGGCATTTCATAGGGTGTGATGCTACGGCTTGGCGGCGTTTCCACGGTCTGGGGAAACACCCTTATTACCCGCAGGCTCTTGACGCTGCCGGCGGCAAGCGGCCGGGTCGACTGATAGACGTTCTGCACGACGAACACGCCGGTGGCAGTCTCCTCCTCCAGTTTCACCGACGGCGGCAGCACCGGCGGGCGCCGCCGAGGCTGGATCGGGATGGGCGAGAAGCACGACATGGCGGGATCGCGGTAGATGAACTCGCGGCCGCCGAGACGGTCGACAAGATAAATCCCGTACGCAGCGACACTTTGTACCTGCCCCTCGCGCGCGAGCGGCTCGGGCGTATAGGCCGCCAGGAACAGGTCCTCGCTGAGCGGAAACGGCGTGGCAAAGGCTCCGATCGGCCAACCTTCCGACTCGGGAAACGCGATTTCGGGCGTGATCCGCGTCAGGGGAGCCAGGGCGTCGAGGCCCTGGTGCGGGTCGATCAGCACAATCGACCCGGCCGTGTATCCATGGTGGGCCATCGCCGTGCTGACAATCTTGTGCGAGCCCGGAACCTGCCGCGGCTCGCCCGTGTGGATCGGGTTCCGGGTCAGGTTTCCGTATAAATTCGCAGTGCCGGTTCCGTCGGGCCGGATCACCCACGGGCTCTGAAAGTGATAGGAGTGGCGGTTGGTATAGTCCCAGCGGGCGTACACGATGCGGCCGTCCGCCAGGACGCTCGGCTTCCATTCCGGCGCTTCGGCGAACGAAAGTTGCCGGATGTTCGAGCCGTCGCCGTCGGCCCGATGGAGCAGGAAGTTGGCGAAGTACCGCGAACCGTACTGACAGCGGATGTGCGTTTGCGGCCGGGTACTGACGAACGCAATTCCTCCGTCGGGCAAATAGCAGGGGTCGAAATCCTCAATCAACGCGGTCCGGCGCCCTGCCGCCCCGACCATTAGGTCCGTCGAGGTGCCCGTTAGTTGCCGTAATCCGCGGCCATCGATCCCCACCTCCCAAAGGAAGAACGAGCGATGGTTCGGATCCGGCGGCGTATGATCGCAAAACGAAAACAGCACGCGGCGGGCGTCGAACGAAAGATCGGGATGCATGACCGTTCCGGCCGGCAGCTGACCTTCCAAGAGCATCTTCTCCGTCGGCTGGTCTTTCCAGCGATCCAGTACCACCAGCCCCGGACCCGGCCGACTATAGCGTCCCAAATATTGCCGCGACTGATGCGAGTAGCCCGGCGGCGGGCGTTTATTGATAAGCAGCTTGTCGAAATCCAGTAACGGATGGCTGAGGATGATCTGTCGCCGCACCTGGCGAACGGCCGCTGTCAGCTCCGCCCGTTCCGAAGCAGCATCCGCCGGCAGTCGGGCCGCCTGTCCGTTCAGCTCCTCCAGCTTGGCTGCCAACGGAGGACAAGGCCGGCTATGCTGGACGAACTGGAGTGTCTCCTGCGCCAGCGTCATCGCCTGTTGAAGCTCGTCGGCACACACGAGGCCCGCGCCCAGAAACCACCCGCCAAGCCAAGCCCGAAATAGCAGACGTTTCACGGCACAGTCCCTTCCGCAACGACTTCGGCAGCGCGGCACAGTTGCGACCAGAGTCGCAACGGGCGCGGGCCGCCCTCGAATGACTCGTTCGCCGGCATTTCACTCGCGATCGTATCCCGTTAAACTGCCGCCCGTTACACTGCCGCTCACACTTCCGGAAGAAACACACCCGCAGCCACACAGAAATACTGGGCGAGTCGGCTGATGTTGTCCTTGCTGTTCTGGCGTCGCCCGGACAGGACGTTGGTAATCGTGGACCGGGGAATGCCGGTGGCCTGCGCCACTTCAGCCTTGGTTACTTGCTTGGCGTCGATCAGATGGGCCAGCGCTTCCGCAGGCGACGGCTTTCGTCTGGGAAACTGGTCCACTTCATAACTTTCGATCAGCGTGGACAACACGGCGATCAATTCTCCTTCGGCACGCGGCGGATGAGGCCCATACTGCCTGATCAGTTGCTCGACCTGTTGTCGCGTGCGCCGGTGCTCCCGCTGACTTCGAATCGGACGGGGCTTGTATTCCAGCAGCAGGGAATCGTACGCGGACAGTTTGGAAACCATGGTCTTCCCGCTATCTTTCGCAGTCCCTATTCCATGAAGCTTTGTCGTATGATATTTTTTTGGGAGCTCGTTGTCGAGGGACTCGCTGGCTGCCGGCACGTCTCGGTCAGCTGCGGTGGTTCGTTCTCGCCACCCTGGTGGATATCCGAAGCTCGAAAGCTCCACACTGTCTCATCCGGCGTTCGAACCGCTGATCGAGCATCACGCTTTTTCGAAAGGCTGACTCGGCGAGTGCCAGATCACGCGAAGTGAGCCGACACACGGCCGATACCCTCGGGGTCAAAGTACGTCGAAAAGAGACAACCGCCAGAGCGAGACGCCCGCGTTTTGACACGTTAAGATGCCTAGTCCTCGGCGAAGCCCAATGGATCAAGTTGTCCCAGGGAGTACGGGCCAAACACGGCTACGCGGGGGGCGAACCCTACGCCGATATTCCGGTCTGCATGTTGCATGCAATGACGGGCGCCTTATAATCTGGGGAGTGAGACTCCCTTGTTGCGGAGAACCCTTCTGATTTCAAGCAGTGTGCCATGCCCCAGGATCATGCAGCGCGTCATCCGATTTCCAAGCGTCGCTTGCGTCGCGGTCCTCCGAGGTTTCGCCGACTGAGGCTGGAGTGGCTGGAAGAGCGCTGTATGCTGTCCCTGCTGTCCGGCCGCGTTTTCGAGGTCGACTTCAACGACCAGCCATTGGGAGCTGTCCTTACGCAATCTGACACCCACCCGCTGCCGTTGGTCGGGCCCACGAGCGTCCAGGTGACGTCCGCCGTTCAGGCTCTCACGGTCCCGGACCATCAGACGCTTTCGGTCTCCATCAGCCCGGACGAGGTCGCCGACGACGCCGGGCCCGGAGCGGCGTTTGCAACCGTGACCCGGAGCAATATCGCAGACTCGGCCGATCCCCAGATCGTCGCGCTGTCCAGCAGTCATCCCGTGGTGCGCGTTCCGGCAACGATCACGATTCCTGCGGGGCACACCTCGGCGACTGTGCCGCTGGACGTGCTGGACATCGCCCCTTTCGACGGTCTCAAAACGGTCACCATCACGGCGTCCGCTGCAGCCTACGCGAGCATCGCGGATACTCTGAACGTCCGTGATCCGTTCGGCGCATCTCCCGGCCGATTGGATCCGACGTTCGGCGACGAGGGCAAGCTCGTCACGTCCTTGGGCGTTTCTGGCGAGCGGGCCAACAGCGTCGTGTTGCAACCGGACGGCAAGATTGTCGTGGCGGGGCAGCTTAACACGGACGAGGGAAGCAAGTTTGCCTTGGCCCGCTACCATCCTGACGGCAGCCTCGACAACACGTTCGCCGAGAATGGCATACTGGCCATCTCCGTGGGTACCACTCGGTACAGCGTCGCGAATGCGATCGCAATCCAATCTGACGGAAAGATCGTCGTCGGTGGGTCTGCGGATGGTGATTTCGCGTTGGCACGATTCAACCACGATGGGAGTCTGGACGCCGGCTTCGACGAGGATGGCGTCGTCACGACATTCGGCCCTATCTCAGGGGGTGCTTACGACTTGGCAATCCAGCCGGATGGCAAGATCGTGGCCGTCGGGTATGGCATCGTGAACGGAACTTCCGTCTTCGCGTTGGCACGGTACAACCCGGACGGCACCCTGGACAGTACGTTTAACGGCGATGGGCGGGCCATCACGCACATCGGTTCGGGATACCCCCGTGGCCAGAGCGTCGCTCTTCAGGCGGACGGCAAGATCGTCGTGGCTGGGTACGCTTACAGCGGCAGCAACTGTAGCCTCGCCTTGGCTCGCTACAACCCGGACGGCAGCTTGGACGCCACCTTCGATGGCGACGGAACGCTGCTGACGTCCGTCGGGGCAGGTTATGACTACGGGTACAGTGTCGCGATTCAGACCGACGGCAAAATCGTGGTCGGCGGGGAGTCGGGCGGCTATTTTGCCGTGGCACGCTACCGACCTGAAGGCACACTCGACACGGACTTTGACGGTGACGGAAAAGTCACGGTCAGGGTGGGTTCGTCCAGTTTCGCCCGCTCGCTCGCGATTCAGGACGACGGCAAAATTGTGGTCGCGGGATTCACCTCGAATGGCAGCAACCGCGACTTCGCGATGGTTCGTCTGGATCCGAACGGCGCTTTGGATGCAAGCTTCGGCAACCAGGGCAAGCTGGTGACAGCCTTTGGCTCGATCGACGATGACCGGGCGTTCGGCTTGGCCTTGCAGTCGGACGGCAGACTGGTGGCCGCGGGATTCTCCGGATCAAAGATGGCGCTAGTCCGCTACACGACCGCGGGAACGCTGGACACAAGCTTCGGCGGCGACGGCAAGGTCACCACATCCTTTGGCGGCGCGGGAGCGGATTAGGCGCGCGCCGTAGCTATCCAACCGGACGGCAAGATCGTTGCAGCCGGGTATGCCTTCAACGGCCGCAACAAGGATTTCGCAGTGTCCCGCTACGACTCGGACGGCAGCCCGGATACCAGCTTCGGCGCCAACGGTCGCCTGACCAGGGAGTTTACCTCGTCGTGGTGGGAAGAGGCCAATGCGGTGGCGGTTCAGCCGGACGGAAAAACTGTCGTGGCTGGCGGGGGCAACGGCTATTTCTTGATCGCTCGCTACGACCCCGACGGCACCTCGGACACAACCTTCGGCAACGACGGAAAAGCGATGGTACGAGTCGCCACGTCTAGTTCAGCGCAGGGGATGGCGCTGCAAGCAGATGGTAAGATCGTGATGTCCGGATACGCTTACACCGGTGCCGTGAACGCCTTCGCCGTGGCCCGAGTTAGGCCCAATGGCACGCTGGACACAAGCTTTGGCGCCAACGGCGCGGTTGCCACGCTGATTGGAACTGGCAGCGCCTACGCACGCAGCGTCGCGATTCAAGCCGACGGCAAGATCGTGGTAGCCGGGTACGCGTACAAGGACTTCAACCGTGCGTTCGCTTTGGTGCGTTACAACTCGGATGGCAGTCTGGATACGATCTTCGACGGCGATGGCAAGGTGACGACACCGGTTGGCATCTCTTCCGAAGTCTACAGTCTGGCGTTCCAGGCGGACGGCAAGATCGTCGCGGCCGGATACGCATGGGACAGCGGCAATGTCGATTTCGTCTTGGCGCGCTACAACCACGACGGCAGCCTAGATACGTCCTTCGACGGCGATGGCATGGTCCGAATGCGAATGTCGAACGCGAATTTCTACGCGTATGGCGTAGCGATCCAGCGCGACGACAAGATTCTGGTTGCCGGTTCCGCTTGGAAGGTCACCTGGGATATCGCCCTCGTCCGCCTCTATCCCGATGGCAGCCTGGATACGACGTTTAATGACAGCGGCATAACGGTCACGCCCTTCGGGGACGGCTGGAGCGAGGCC
>Ga0351864_10127_pt1 | contig 40286 bp, 23 predicted proteins | sample TotcelHFGM3001L9_FD_206758 | JGI IMG/M metagenome (GOLD analysis project Ga0351864, IMG submission 206758) | Enriched cells from coal bed in the Powder River Basin, Montana, United States - Total cells FGM rep2 HSBNCT.FGM.300.1.L9 ... | reverse complement strand
TTGGTCCCGTTCAGTCGCCTTAGTGCTGAAGACGTCGCATTCGTGCGTGGCCAGTCGTCGGCGACCAAACCATCGCCAGCGGCCAGATCTTCGGCGCCGGGCCAGTCATCATTGATCGGGCTCGATGGAATCGACACCGCAGAAAAGCTTGTGAGCCTGACGGCTAAGGCCAGAACTGCTCGTGAGTGCGTGAGCCTGTACCAATTGTTTCTGTCCGACCCAGCACCTTCCGAAGCCGAGAAAGCCAAGGCGAGACCCCGGTTGACAACCTGGGAGCAGGCCGCCGAAAACAACTCGGAACGTATCGGAAGCAAATGGTATCGGCAAGACGAGATCGTTGCCATGCGTTTGAAAGAAGGAACGCTTTATGCTGAGGCAATGCGACTGTGGGAGGTTCGTGAGTTCGAGTTGGCGTCTCGCAAGTTCAACGAAGCCAGTCGAGCCTATCCCGACAGCATTCGAAGCGATTTCCGCCTTGGCCTGTTACAAGCGATCCTTGCGCGGGATTCCAGCACCGCGGCCAAACATTTTGAAACCTGTGTCAAGTCGCGGTTCGGAAAGGTGGATGAGCTGAATCAGGTCGAGAAAACGAACCTCGTCGCAGCCCTCAACAATCTGGCAGTTACAAAGGTCCGTCAGCGCGAGTTGAACGCGGCTTTGGCGCAGTGGGAGCGTGCTATCGGTTTGGGGATATCACCACCCGAAATCGGGCACAATCTGGCGGTACTCGCGAAGCTTTCCAGCGACCAAGCCCGTATGATGCTTGATCCGAGGCTCACCGTCAGCCTTCTACCTGCCGAAAGGCGACGCCTGCAAGATCTGTATGTCAAGGCGATCAAGGCCAGTGACGGAGAAGTGCTTCTTCCCAACACAGGCTGGCTGTACATGGCGTTCGTGCCGGAAACCAAACAAAGACAACCATCAACAGGGGCTCCAACCTCGGCAACACAAGAACCGCAACGTCTGCCGGAGAGTGATGCGCAGCTTCGTTTGGTCGGAAGCGGTACAGGATTCGTCATTCAGCTTGGTCACGTATTGACCAACGCTCACGTAGTTCGAGACGTGGATGTTTTGCAGATTGTATCGCCGACCGATCAAAAGGTAACGCTTCCGGCCACGCGATTAGCCATTTCCGAATCGAACGAACTCGATCTGGCTTTGGTATCTTGCCCGCAACTTAACGCCCCTCCGTTGTCCTTGGCGGTCCACGGACCACGTTTGGGAGCGGAAATACGTTTGTTGGGGTTTCCGTTGCCCGAAGACCTCGGCACATCGCTTAAAGTCACACGCGGCACGATCGCAGCACTTCCGCCGCACGAAGGCATCACAGGCGAACTCGCGGACTACCGCAGCTACTATCTTTACGATGCACTCATCAACCCCGGCAACAGCGGCGGACCCGCGTGCAACATGCTGGGGCAGGTGGTAGCCGTCAACACCGCGATCTTGTTACCCAGCGCAATCGGAGGCGGTTATGCGGCTGGCGTCCCCGCGTCGTTGGCGGCCGACTTCGTTCGGGCGAAGCTGCCGACGTACGCCGCGAGTAAGCCTGCGGTCTCGACGAAGGACTCTTGGGAGAGCGCGGTCGAACTGGTCGGGCGATCAACCGTTCGAATCCTTCGGCTTCAGGCGACGGACCGGCTTTCGATCGGCAACGACTTTCAGGAAGCGCGACGCACGAAGCCGAAGTGGAACGCCTACGAAGACCCGTGGTGCATGGGGTGTAACGGGCTCGGAGAATGCAAATGTTCGATTCGGGATTGCAGGAACGGGACGATCGGTTCGTTTCGCCTCGACAGGGTAACATTTCCGGATGGGGCGAGCGCTACGCGAAAGGTGCCCTTTCGCGTCCCCTGTTCCACGTGCCGAGGCACGGGCCGGATCCCCTGCAAATTCTGCATCCAAGGACTTGATCCGTTGTTCCTGAATTGAGCCAATGCGCCGCCCAGATTGGCAAGACTTGCCCTGCCAAAGTGTTCGCGGTGTGAAGCAGAAGCCAATTGGCGTTGCGGGGGTTCAGATCGGGGCAGATGCCGGTACCTCCCTCATCGAGGGGTGAAAAGGGGGACAGGCGGGAAAGGGAAAGGGGACGGGGGTCGCTTCCAGCCCACCGACGAAAAGACCCCCGTCCCCTCGTTTCATTCCTTGATCGCCGGCTGTGATCGCCGCGGCGTTGCAGGACGTCAGGCAGCTGGAAGCAACGAAGTAATCCCCGGCGCGTCGGCGAAATCAGGCCTGCGCAGGGGCTTCGGATGTGCCTGCCGCGGAGAGGGAGAAGGACATGGACCAACGCCTCAAGCCGATCAGCAGGCTAAGCGAGGCCAAGATCAGGCCCAGGATGCTGGGCGTACACCAGAACCACCAGAGGCCGCCCAGGACGATTCCCGACAACGGCAGCAGGTACTGGCGCCAGCGGTGCAGGAGCGGATGCGGCAGCAGCATCCAGGCGACGGCGGCCAAGGCCAGGAGTACGGCGGCGGCCGCGCCGCGCTGTTCCGCGACGCTATTGTCGATCGGCGAGAATTGCACCTCGATGGCGCTGGCCCGGGTTACCAGAGCCGCCAGTTCGCCGTCGTGTTGAACGGGCTGCCACGCCGCGGCGAGCGGCAACGCGGATGCGGCGTTCGCACGTCCCAGTTGTGGCAAGGTCTTGAGTTTCTCGTCCAACTCCGCTTGAACCGCTTCGAATTCCTGCAACTCTCGGGCGTATCGCGCGCGGACCGCCGGGTGCGCGGCCGACCATTGTTCGATCCTGCTCCGGGACTCCGAAAGATACTGAAACCAAGTCGGATACCAGCGGGCCGCAACGCTGGGATCGGCGGCGACCACCGCTTCGGAACCGCTTTCAATCAACGCGGCCCGGGTGGCGAAGCGGACGGATTCCAGCTTTACCGGATCCACTCGATCTTGAGCGGGGAAGACCTCCAGCTGCGAGGCGTCCGTCGTGCGGATTGTCCACAGCGTTTGCTCGACAGGGATGCCAACGAGTCGCGGCGCGAGAATCCGGCGGCGGCGGGTGCCGGCCTGGACGGCCTCGATCTGGCCGTGGAAGACCACTTGCACCTGCTGGGCCAGCTGTCGCGGTCCGAATGTCAGACGCCACCGCTGAGGCCCCAGCGAATCGAGCATCGCCGACAGACCACCAAAGGCCACATGGACCAGCTGGTATCCCACCGGCAATTCCAACTCGCAATGGTCGATGCCCGACGGCTGCAAGTCAAACGTGGCCGTGCCCGCCAAGTTGCCGCCGGAACTGCAGGTCACGACCAAATCGGCCAAGACGATGCGAGGCAGGCCGGAACTGGGCTGGACGTCGGCGATGGTGGCTCGGAACCGGGGCTGCGTGGCCACGAACACCTGGTGCGGGCCTGGCGGCGCTTGAAAGCCGTCCGGCAACTCGGAGATCTCCCGCAGACCACTCGTCTTCCAGGCGATTCCCTGTTGATTGATTTGTGCCGGTGCGCAGAGGTAGCGGTCGGCCGAATCGACGTCCAAGGGGATGATATCGGGGGCTTGGACCGCTTCGCCCTGCGGCGTGCCCAGCTTGCCGGAGATCGTCAGCCGCCGCGAAGCGGTGATCGCTTGTTGCGGGCGGAGGATCAAGTGCCGTTTCTTCTGCCCCGGGACGGCGATCACCTCTAACTCGCCCAAACAATCGCTGGTCAGCGGGCCGGACCATTCGGCGGGGATCTCAAATCGCAACGCGTCGAGGACGGCGCCGCCGGCCACCCGCAGATCGTATTGGACTTGCACCTGCCAGGAATCCTGGTGGCGTTCGAGGATCGTGACCAGCGTGCCCTGCGGCCGGGGCCGGTTCGGTGCGATCATGACGCGCAAGGGAGCGGTGCGAGGCTGGTTCGGAAGCGCTTGCAGCGATGCGACCAGGCGTCCCCAGCCCGGACGGTGTTGTTCCAGGGGAGCCGCTGGAACATCGCTCAGTCCGGCGCGATCCAGAACGTTGACGCGCACCGCCGCACGGCGGTACAACGACATCGCGTCGGAAAGGACTTCCGCCCCCTGGACCGCGATCCGTCCCAAGGTCTGTTCTCCGGCACGCGAGGCGGGCAGCGCGGCCCGAACCTCCAAACTGTGCTTGCCCGTAACCGCCCGGTCCCAACGCACGATCAGGGTGTTTTCTCCCGCCCGCGTCCAGCGGGCCGCCCGCACGTCGTCTTGTTCGCGAACCGACACGCTGCCAATTTCCAGACCGGCCGGCATGTCCAAGCGATATTCGAAGACACCACCGCCGACGGCCTCCAGCTGCGCTTGGAATTGCAGGTCCGCGCGTTCCGCGCCCCAAGACACGTCCAACTGCTGGGTGGCCTGGACGGTCAATGGCTGCGGCTGGGTCGCCAGGCTCCACATCGGTTCGCCGTCCGGAATCGCCACCGCGAATTGGGGCGGCACCGTTCCGGCCTCCCAGGCCGCCGCAAAGACGGCCGGATCCACGGCTTCGCCCGCTCCTCCGGCAGGTGCTTCATAACTGAGCGACTCGTCCACCGTGACCCCTAACCAGCGCCGCGTGGTTCGGTTGGCAATCGCCTCCAAGCGGGGAATTCGCACAACACCGATACCGGCTACATCCGCCAGCACGAACTCCAAGTCCAAGGTCGCTGCCTGGACGGAAGGCGCTTTCAGGATCCAGCGGAGTCGCTGGCTCTCTCCGGCAGCGGAAGCCACGGGAATCCGTTCCGGTTCTCGGTTGGGCAGCAAGCGGAGGCGGGGGGAGGCCAGGACTCCGATTTCCTGCAGCCGGCCCGCCGGACTCGCAAAACGCAGGCGAGCATCCAGCACGACCGCACCGGGCCGGATTCTCAGCCACATCAATTGCTCGGCCTCGACCGGAATCGCCCCCACTCCCAGGACGGGATCGGACGGCCACTGCAACACCAGACGGTCCGCCGGGCCGAGCGAAATCAGCCGCTCGCCGCTGGCCTCTGCCGTCACATTTCCCAGAGCGGTGAGACATGCAACCGCGGGAGCGTCGGCGGGCAGCTGCAGGCGAAGACGCGCATTGGGCACGCGGGGAATCTGCACGTCGCAACGGAGCATCCCGTCCCGCGATTCGACCTGTGGCCGGAAGGCCAATTCCAAATTGGCTTCGCCCGGCTCGGGAATCTCCACCACCAACATCTGACCTTCGGATTCCCAGGCGACCGAGGCCGGTCGGCCGTCCAGGCGGGCCCGATTGGGCAGCAGATACACCTGATCTTGGCGGATCGGCAGGACCAAACGCACCCCGGCAAGGTCCGTTCGGACCCGATATTGAGCCGTCAATTCGCGGGCCTGCGGCATCGGTTTGATGCCGTCCAACTCGAACACCACGCGGTACTCGGCGGCCGCGATCAGCCATTGTCGAGAAACGGTACCACCGCCTGACGCTTCGCGCCGCAGACGAGTCCAGAACTCGCGCGGCACGTAGACATAAGGCTCCGTCGGCTGCTGTTCGTCATCGACCGGAAACAGGACTCGATAGACCCTGTCGGCTTTTGCGGCGGACAAGGGCGGCTGAGCTGCCGCCGAGGCGGCCGCCAAGACCACAAACAGAAAGACGAGCACTCCGGTTGTGGCCGAAGCCAAGACCACGCGCGACGAGCCGGTGGAGGCGGTCGATTCCGGCCCGCACGGCCGCGGCGCACAAGGCTGCAGCCAGACGAGGAAGACGGACAGCAGACTCCCCAGAAAACAGCCGCCGGCCACAGGAACCCACGTCGCCGGCACGGCCAACGCCACACCACCCCAGAGTGCGATCAACGGCCAGCACCACAGGGGCCGGCGCCGCGTCCACCAGACCATCAACCCGGCGTTGGCGAGGAACACCGCCCAGCCGGCGGCGCGGAAAAAGTCGCGTTGGACCACGCGGACCCGCGTCTCCTCGACCGCCCCACGGCTGCCGGCAACGCCCGAAATCGCCACGTGGGTCGCCGTCCAGCCCCGGTTCGGCAGTTCGGCAGCGGCGGTTTGCCAGGCCGAACGCAGCCCATGAGACTGCTTGGACCAGCCCGCCACCGGCATCATGCTGCGTCTGTCTGTTTGGCGAACGTCCCAACCCAACGCAGAGACATCGCGCACGCGGAACAGCCCGGCCTCGAAACTTGCCTGAACGCACTCGGCGTGCAGGGCAATCCTCTCCACCGTCGTCACGATAATCTCCTCGTCCGCGAGCACCAGCGCCAGACGCGACTCGGTCAGCAGCGCGGCCCCCAACCGAGCGATCGCCTGGGAATCGGACCGCTCTCCGGATGGCGGCGGCAGCAGGCGCGCGGTCAGATCGACGGGCGTCTGTCCGCTGATCCCAGCCCGCGCCAAGGAGATTGCGTCCATCAGCAGCGGCAGAGAACGTTCCCCGGGCGCCGCGTCCAATCGCCGCTGGGCGCCTGCCAGCAACTCTCCCCAGGTCAGCGAGGAGGCATCCTCGGTGGCGTGCCCGAGGGCCAGATACTCTTCCGCCAACGCTTGCAGGGCCCGCGGACCGTTCTGTTCGGTGTCCTGATCGCAGGACAAGTCCTTCCAAGCATTTGTCGACGTCCAGTGCTGCCAGGCCAGCGGCTCGAATCGCGGTTGCTGCGGTCCCCGCAGAAGGGGCCCGAACAGCCGCCTGGCCCAGTCCGCATCGGCCCCCGCTTGCTTGGATTCGATCTGCCAGCCGGGCGGCAGCCAAAGCACCCAGTGGCGTTCAAAAACGGGGACCCTCAGGTCCGGCCAGAGCGAGGTCACGGTCCCTAAGGGCCCGCGCCGCGGGAACGGCGCCGCGTAGCGGACGACGAGTGCCGGATAACGTTCGCCGCGGGGCAGGTCCACAACGACCGGGGCGGGCGCAGTCGTCGCTTGGCGGAACCCAAAAACAATCCGTCCATTGACCCGGATCTCCAGCAAGTCGGCGGCGGGCGGCGGCTCGATGACAATCTGTGTCTGCCCGCTATTCTCCAAGCGGTACACGGCCGTGTGAATGGCCCGTCCAGCCTCCAAGACGCGGGTACTCAACTCTCCTTCCTCGGCCCAAACCGCCCCGAACCGGGCGACTCCCTCCGCAATCCGCACCGTCAACCGGCAATCCAAGGAGGGGTCGAAGCGGAATGCGCCGCGGGTGGTGGAATAGCTGCCCGGCAGCGACTGCTCTGCCGGGATCGGGCGAACGTTTTGCGGCTCGATCGTCAGCGGAAGCGTGGCCGATCGGACGGTCACATAGCCGACTTGCGAGGCGGCTGCGGGCAGAGAGACAAGCGGGACCGCCGCGGTCCCCGAAAAGGCGTCGGTACGCGCCGCCACCAACTCGAACGCATCGTCGCGAGCGCGCGGCAGAATCAGTTCCCAGGAAACGCTGCCGGGATTCGGCTCGCCGGCTGCCTTGTCAATGCTGTCCAGCGGCCGGGCCAATACCGTCTCCTCCTCTTCGCCGTCCAACGTCCAACGCAACGCCGCCGACATGGGCTCGGAGAAGTGTACGACCAGGCGCGCGACCTTCGAAGCGATCGGCTGACACCGCAGACGAAAAGCTTGCTCGACCCACTTTTCCCGGTACGTCGAGTCGATGGAGATCTCCGCCGAGTAGCTGGGCATTTCCTCCAACAGGGTGACGGTCAACTCTTCGGCCCCCGGATCCTCGACGTACAACACCGCCCCGGCCGCGGACTGGGTGCGCTCCTTTTCCCAACCGGACAAATCTTCGGCCGCCAGCCGTCGCAAGCCGAGGTCTCCCGACAAGGCCACTTGATGCGATGCTTCCGCCGCCACCGCCAACAGACTCCGGGACAGGGACGCATGCTGCCACGTCCCCAGCCGCAGATCGCGTCCCCGCAGACGCTCGCCGGGCCGGACGCCGCGACGATGGGCGTACATGGTCAAACGCAGCGGTTGATCGGTCGCCAAGGGGCTGCGAAAATGGACCTGGACGGAACGGCTGGCCGCGCTGCCGTAGACCACCCGCCAATCCTCCAGGATATCGGGCGGCTGCGTCTCGACCATGTCGATGGTCCAGCCCGGCAACAGGTTCAGTTCGACACTGTGCTGCGACGATCCCGTCGAGGTGAGTTGCGAGTCATACACGACTGTTGTAGCGGCCGTTCCCAGTTTCACGCTCGTGATGGTCTGGGCGACCATTTCGCCGACGGCCCGCTGCAGCTGGGCGATGATCTGCGACCGCGGCTGAAACTCGCGGATCTCGACGGACTCGCCGCGCTGCGGAGCCACCAGCGGCGCCGTCTGGACTTGGCGTCCGCCCTCCGTCTCCAAGTACGCGATCCGCCACGGCTCGGGAACTTCGAGCCGGCTGACGCCCTCCAGCCAGAACACGCCCGGCACGGTGACGCGCGGTAACCGCCACGCCGTTCCCACGTCCGCCGCCGCGACCGCCTGCAATCGGATTTCGTGGCCGTCGCCCAGGAGGGGCTCCGGAATAGCCAGGGTCACCCGCCGCCCCGTGCCCGATTTGGCGTCGGACCAATTCAGCGGCGTGTCCCGGTAGTAGGCGCGATACAACTGCATCGAGTCGTCCAGCTCGAACGTCAGCTCCGAAAGGGGCTGCTGATGCACATCCAACCGCAAACGCACGGTGATCTCGACGGCATCCGGGGCCACCGTGTAACGCTGATCCTGACGGAGCAAGACCAGCGACTGGGCCAGCGGTGGTTCCGATGCCGGCGCCAAGCGAACCTTCAACGACGTATCCCCGCGCAGCTCGATCCGCCAAGTCTGCTCGACGGCGGAGGCTTCGGGTTCGTCCAACGGCGAGACGACAGCGGTCTCCGTGACCGGCCTCAGATCGCGGCGGAGGGTCAGCTGCATTTGATTGACCGCCGCTGTCGGCAACTGCAAATCGAACGCCAACTCGCCCGCGGTGTTTCTGACGCCGCGTTGCGACCAGGCGAACTGGAGAACGCCGGGCGCATTGACCACCGCGATGATCTGCCCGCTGTCGTCGCAGCCCCATTCCACATCGACGGGACCCTCGACGGATTCGGCCGGCTCCCAGCGCGGTTGGGAAAGCACCAGATTGCAGGGATCCAAGGCCAAGACCGCACCGGGAGCGGCGCCCGGCGCGATGGTCAGCCGAGCCGAGCCGGCCAGCAGCTCTCCGTTCAGCAAAGCGGTGTAGGTCGCCTGCGAGATCTGGGGACTGGACGCGATTTGCGGCGCGGAGTACTTCGTTCCGACGGCGCCCAGCAAGCTTTCGAATTCCTCCCGTCGCAGGGGCACGAACGCCTCGTCGCGAAGGGCATCCGACTCCAATCGGCGAATGGCTTCGCTGGACAAAAAGATGCGGCGATAGCGGAGCGGCGAAGAGGCGGCGGCACTCGCAGCCGGTTCCGACGCCGAGCCGATGGCGGGAGTCACAGCCAGCAGCGACAACCACGTCAAGGTCCAGGCCATCCGACGGCACCCTCCTAGCCGCGCAGACCATGTACCTGGCCGCTTCGGGCCGATTGCTGGCAGCGGAAACGGCGCATTCATGGCGTGGACTCCCCCAGCGGGATCTCCATCGCGACCATCGCGGTCGTCGACGGGAGCGGCGGGGCCCCTTCGTGTTTGGAAGCCGTCAACGCCGCCAGGCGCGCCGTTTTCGACTCCGAACCAGTCGCTCGCGCGCCGCGGACGATCGAACGCCGCGACTCCCGATAATCCACGCCGCTCTTCAAGGCCCACGCGAACATCGCCAGGATCAGGCCCAGCAGAGAAGCTTGGGCGGTGGCCGCCGCTAACTCGGGAACCGCCAGCATCGCCGCCAGGGTCGCGACGCCCCCGGAAAAGATCATGGCCGGATGGCGGCAACGAGGGAAGTAAATCAACAGCAAACCGCAACTCAACGCGGCTCCCGACAGCACCAAGACGATCGCCCAGCGCGTGACGATGGTGACGCCGATACTGTCCACGTCGCCAAAGCCGCTGAACAGATAACGCGGAAGCGAATCCGGCAGCGCCTCTTGACGGCTGGCGCCGATCCAATGCTCCAACGCTTCCTCATCCAGGATCGGCCGCCGCCTGACCAGCCATCCGAGGCGCTGCCAAGTCATTTCCGCCGTCAGGTTGGACGGCGAAAACAGCAGACTCTGGTGCGCGGGCAAGATCACCTGCCAATAGACCTGCCTCGTCCAACTCGTTCCCTCAACCGTCGGCGCTTGCAGCGTGCCGCCCCCCCAGGACGACTGCGGTTGCGGAAACGCCTGCCAGACTTCGACGACGTGCTCCTGCGCCGAGGCCGTCCGCGGCAGCGCGATCACCGTGGCGCCGGATTCGTTCCGGCTCGGTGGGAACAGCCGCCCATCCAGCATGACGTGCTCGACCTGCGCGCCGTCGGCCGGCCGCACCAAGATCCGCTCCTCGTCGGTCAGCACACGAAACACGGCGCGGTCGCGGCGGTGGGTGGGGGCAAGCCAAGTTTGCAACCACGCCTGCAAGACGGCCGTCGAGGTTCGCCGCCGACGGTCCAGTCGCGTGATCAGCAGGTCCACTTCCCCCGGAAAGGAGCGAGAGAGATACGTTTCGCGGGCTTGCGGACGGCCGCGCGACTCGTCCCGTTCCCACCCTCCGCCCGGCAGCTGCACGTGGGCATCCGGCCCGGTGTGAATCTCCAAAGACGTGGAGGTCAGGACGGTCTCCGCCCCTGCCACGGGCATGACCAAAGGAACCCGAGCGGGACGCGCGCCCGTCGATCCGGGGGCAGGCGCCGGCCAATCGTATTGCAGCAGCACGCAGAGGGGACCGATCCGGTCGGCAAGCAGATCCACTTGCACGCAGACCGAAGGGTCGTCGTCCGCGGTTGCCTGCGAGTCGGCGGAAGCCCCTTCCCGAAGGCCGCCGTCCGCGGCGATCGGGGTGAACGGCAGCGCCTGGGCCCCGTCCAGCACCTTTAACGTCTCGGAGTCCAGAACGGCGCGCGGGATCCGCAACTCCAAGGTCCGCAACGGCTCGTAGGCGATCCGGTAATCCAACTGCTGCTGGACGTGCAAGCCCGCGTGGGCGACTTGAACTCGCACCTGCGAGGCGACCGAGACCGCCTGCTCGCGAAGTCGCAACGCGGCGCCTAAAACGGCCGATTTGGCGTCGCTCCGCTCGCGGAAGAACTGCGGCGTTTGCTGCCGCACGGGCAGTTCCAGCTGGGGCGGAAAGGGCTCCCTCTCCAGCCCTTGCAACTCGTTCTCCGCGATCGTCAATTCGACATTGTCGGCAGGCAGCACAGCCACCACGGCCCGCGCCGAAGCCTTGGCTTCCGGCCGGGGCAGCGCAATCGAGATGGAACCGGAGCCGGCGACGATTTCTTGCGTGGCGTCCACTTGCAGCGTGAACTCGCCACTGTCCGGCATGGCCGCGGCCTTTAAGGGGATCAGCAGCGGTTCGCGCTTCTCGCGGTCCAGCGCCTCGGCATCGATCAAGAAATCCGGACCGATCTGTTCCACGCGCCAGTTGGGCAACTGGACGTTCACCCCATAGGAAGGTGTTCCGCGAACCTTGTATTTCAGCGTCGCCGTCAGACGCACCCGGTTGGGCTCGACCTGCAGCAGGTACACGGGCTCGACGCTGACTTGCGTCTCCTGCGGGGCCACCTGGATGCGCAGCGAATGCGCGCGGCGAAAGGACTCGAATCGCGCCGCAATCGTTTCGCGCAGGGCTTCCGGAGGCATCGTACGTTGAACGTTCGGTCCCGGCTTCCACGTCACCGACAGATCGCCGTCGATGATCACGTCGATCACCTCTGTCTGGCGGATCGCGTCCTCGACCTCGACACCGCCCGCCTCGAATTCCGGCGACTTGCCGTTGCTGGTGGGCGTAATCTCCGTCAACAACTGGACCTCGACGGGTTCCGCCCTCGGCCGGTCCAACTTGACCTGCACCAATGTCCCCTGCGACTCCTCGGTGCCGGCAATTTCCGTGAGCCGATATCCCGCCGGACTGGGCTGCGTGGGAAACAGCTGCGTACCCGGGGGCAAGCGAACGCTGAAGGATTCGATTTCGCCGCGGAGGCTGGTCACCGTCAATCGCACGTCGCCGTTGACCTCCCGCAACCCTTCGATGCGGACGGTCGTCTTCAAATCGGCGCGGAGCAGCGGACGGGTCTCGACGGGCGGCGCCGTGCCCTTGGTCCAAGCCAGTTGAAAATCACCCGCCACACCGGTGACCAGAAACTGGGTTCCGCGTTCCGCCTTTTTGATTTCCAACAACCCACTGCTCGCGGTGGCCTGGACGTCGGGAATCGGCACCAGCAGATCCAACGCGGACGACGCCGCTCGCGGCGGTTGCAGGCTCAGCCGCAACTCGTTGCCGACCTCTCGCACCGGCACCACCAATTGCAATGCCAGCTGATGCGTTTTGTCCTGCGGCCCGCGAATCCAACACACGTAACCTCCGCCGTCGTGGTCGCAGCTGACAAACAGCTCGCCACCGCCCTGATAGCTGGGCGGCTGGCGAAGGATGGCCTCGTTCAATCGCAACGGGACGCGCACCCAACCGGATTGCTGCAGCCGCAGCGTGACCGTCGCTGTCAATTCGGCGCGGGTCGAACTCGCCGTCCCGGAAATGGTTAACTCCTGCAACACATAGGACGGTAATTGGACGCCCGAAGGACTCGGTTTCTCGTCCAGCTGCAACAGCCGCTGGAACTCCTCATAGGGAAAGTTGGGGACCGGAACCAGCCGCCCATCCTGATCCCGCAGATAATAGGTCTCTGGTTTGATCTCTTGCACCAACGGCAGACTCGCCGATGGCGGGGATTCGCCCACCGGCGCCGCTGGAACCGTGGCAGGCTCCTTGATCTGCGCAGCACTCGACCAGCCCGGCGATAACCAAGCACAAATCGCTAACCAGAAAAACCAACGCTTGCGTCCAGGCACTGTTCCAGCCGCCCTCCCCTACGCCACGCGAAACCAGCCGATAGACAGCCTGTCCGATACGACCAGTTGGATAAGAATAGTCTCTGAGAACGTTCCAGTTTAGCTGGCGATACCGGATTCTCCAATCGCCCGCGAGCGGTTTCCCGCCCGTCTATGAATTCTACACAACACGAACCGATTATTCCGCCCGCGACAGGGCCTGCAACAGTTCGGCATGCATCTGGGCCGTGGCTGCCACCGCCAAGTCCGGTCGCCATAAATCGAATTCACGTCCGTTGATCGAAGTAATCACCGCGCCCGCCTCGCGGGCGATCAAGATGCCTGCCGCCACGTCCCACGATTTAATCGACGAAGCGAAATACGCATCCAACCGCCCTGAACCAACATAGCACAGGTTCAACGCAGCAGAGCCCGTCCGCCGTACCGACTGGGCGGCATGCAAGGTTTCCACGAATCGACGAACTTCGATGGAACCGCGCGGCACATCCGCCGAAAAACTGATCGCAACCAGCCCTTCGCTCAGCGATCTGCGCGGACTCGTCCGCAGGGGCCTCCCATTCAGGAACGCTCCGCGTCCCCTCGCCGCCGTAAAGCACTCGTCCAACATGGGATCAAACACCACCCCCACCAGCACTTCCCCGTACCGCTCCAAGGCGACAGATACCGAGTAGGATGGCATCCCGCGAATGTAGTTCAATGTGCCATCAAGAGGGTCGACGATCCAGCGAAAACTGCCTTCAACCCGATCGCCCACCTCGCTTTTCGCTACGGAATCGGTCTCTTCCCCCAGAAATTGGTGGTCCGGGAAAGCGGACAATACAACTTGGCGAATCGCCTCCTGCGACGCAAAATCCGCTTCGGTGACGAGGTCCTTGGGCCCCTTCTCCCGCACGGTGATGCGATCTACCCAGTCCTGCAAGACGGAGCCACCGATTCGGGCTGCTTGTTCGCAGACCTTCAAAAATGCGTCCATGAGAGGCTCTTTTCGTAAATTTGGGCCAAGAAAAGAATTTGAAATTTTCTTGTAATAAATATGGACAGGCCCGCAGGTTTTGCTATCATCGACGCTGTTGGCCTCTTCTCTGTTCCGGCCCCGCCGACTCGCATACCGATGCGTGCGGCGGGGTTTTTTGTTTCCGGAGCGACAACTTTCGACTTGCCGAACTGTTGGCCGCTGTACCGTGGGGCGTATTGGACAATCGTGGCCTGCGGGGGCCGACCGCAGATCTCGTTGGGCGTATTGGACAATTGGGCTATGTGGCGAATCGATCGGAATCGAGCTAGTGTAGACGCTTCGGGGCTGTCCGCAAGAGTCGACTTGCAGCAGCCAGACGCCGGACTTGTCGACGTCGCGTGGCACGGAAACCCTTGGTGCAACAGTCGCCTGTTCCAGGTGCGTCAGCCGCTGTCAAGTTCCGGCTATGAATTGTTGGATGCCTATGTCCGCGGCCCGGATCTGGTTGCCGTTTACCGCACGCCCTCGAACGAGTCGCTGGCGACACAGGTCTACTGGCGTTTCATCGCATACCCTGATCTCGACGCCGCGGGGGTCGAACTGATTGTTTCCGTGCAGACGGAACTGCTGGACGATGATCCTTGTTTGACGGTCGGCAGCGAACTGCCGTGCAGCGGAATTCTGCAGGCTATCGGCCCCGGCACGGCGGGATTTGCGAGGGTTTCCCTCCCGGAAGGGGCAACGGACGAACCGTGTCGTTGCACGGGTACGGGACTGTTTCTGTATGGCTTGAACGCAGGACGGGGCAGCTATCTGGAAATGGTGCATCCGGCTGATTTCTTTGCGGGGGAATTCGAGCGCACTCCCGAATCCAGCGTCTTGCGGTCGCGGTTCGAGTTGTTCGAGGAGCGGCTGGAAAAAGGCGTACTCCGCCGCGCTCGATCCTGTGGCCTGCTGCTGGGGCACACACAAGAGGCCGAACCGACCGCTAGGGAGTGCTACCGTCGCTGGCTGGCGTCGGATGCTCCCTTGACCACGTGAGGCGATCATAAGCCAATTGGGTTCTGGGATCTGAAGCCCCCACGTCACAGCAGGCTTTCCATCAGCAGCCGCATTTTGCGCAATTCGGCGAAATGATCCACCTCGGGCATTTCCGCCATGTGGACGCTCAGCGTCCGGTCGTAGTTCACTTTGCTCAACATGTTGACCAAGCGGCCGTATTCGATCTCCCCTTGCCCAATCCGCACCTGCAGCTTGGTCTTTGTCGAGTCCCGCAGATGGACGTGGTACGTGTATTTCAGCAGCCGATCGTAGTTCTTGGGACCGTTGGGATGGCACAAGTAATGGCTGGGGTCGAGCGTCACGCCCAGGCCTTTCACATTGTCGCACAGCACGATAACCGTGTCCGGATCTTCAGACAATCGGCCGATCTGGCTCTTCATGGCCACTCGTACGCCGTCCGCTTCGGCCAGATTGACGATCCGCTGCAGATGCTCGACCTCCTGATTAAAGGGCGTTCCCAGTTCGGCCGAGGGCACGGTCAGCGTGACGACTTTGGTCGTCTTGGCCAGGCGACAACAGGCGACAAACTGCCGATAGTATTCTTCGCCCTCGGCGTCAATCTGCAAGCTGTACGAGACGACGCTCGCGCGATGCGTGTTCCGGCAGGCTTTGATCGCGCCCTCCAGATTGGCAGCCACCGCCGACGGGCGCAAATGATTTCCGCCCTCGTGGATGTCGATTTCAAGGCTGGTGTATTCCAGATCGACAAGCGTATCAACGGCTTGGCTCAGGGATAGGCTGGGAAAACACTCCGTCGAGGCAGCCACTAACACGGCGTAGTTCCTTTCGCGCGCAAAACGACCAAGAGAATCCAGTACGGTCTGCGTAGCTTAACCCAAGAACCGCCCGGACGGCAACACCCGTTGAGCACATCCGCCCTGCTCGAGCCCAGGCGGACCGTGCTAGCACTGGCCCGCGATGCCACGCGGATTTCTGTCGTTCCCATTTCTTTCGTTCCCATAGTCGACGGCAGGCGTCTGGAAAGCGACAATTCTCGGTTGTGTCGTTGTATCCGATTGATCGAAAGGAGCTGAATCGTGTCTAGCAGCGAAGTGAATCGTCGTGGGTTTCTCCATCAAGTCGGCGTCGGAACGGCCGTTGCGGCCGCCGCAGCAACGGTGGCGGGGCAAGCCGCTCAAGCGGCCGAGGCGGGGGCGAAAATCAAAATCGTAGGCGTGTCCACCAGTCTGCGCAAAGGCAAGACGACTGCGGCGGCCGTGCAACGAGCTCTGGAGGCCGCCCAAGCGGTTGCGCCGGATCGGATCGAAATCGAACTGATTGAATTGGCCGGTTTAAAGCTGCCCGTCAATATCCTCGTCGGCGAAACGCTGGAACCCGGCGAACGGGATGATTTTCCGGCGATTGCGGAAAAGCTGGCGGCACCCGAAGTCGGCGGAATCATCATCGGCACGCCAACGTATTTTGCCAACATGTCGTCGCTGTGCAAAGCGTTCTTGGAACGGTGGATGACGTTTCGTAAAGGCGGTTTCCCCTTGTCGAACAAGATCGGCGGCGTCCTGGCCACCGGCGGCGCCCGTGACGGCGGACAAGAACTGACAATCCAATCCGTGCAGGCAGCGTTACTGTGTCATGAATTGCTGGTTATCGGCGACGGCCGCCCCAGCGCCCATTTCGGCCCCGTGCTGTGGAATCAAGGCGACGATATCAGTCAAGATGAAATCGGCCTCAAAGCCGCCGACAATCTAGGCCGCCGCGTCGGCGAACTTGCCCTGCGGATGGCTGGCAGCGCGCCATGAAAATGACCTCCAAAGAGAGAGTGCTGACTGCGGTCAATTTGGCTCCCGCGGTCCTGTCGGGTACAATAGGACGGGCAAGGTGGCCGAAGCCGCCGAGGGACTGCAAACGCCGGAGTGCATGTGATGGAACTGACGCGACGCAATGTGTTGAAATCTCTAGTAGGAATGGCCGCCGGGCTGGCCGCTACGGATCGCTGGGGAGGGCCCGCCCAAGCGGCCAAGAAAGATCCCCGTTGGGAAAAGGCGATCCGGCGAGGCTTGGATTGGGTTGCCCGGACCCAGTCACCTATCCGCGGCAACTGGACGGCCGGCAACTATCCCACCGCGATGACCGCTCTGGCGGGAACCGCCTTGATCGGTTCAGGCTCGACTACCGTCCAAGGTCCCTACGCCAAGAACATCCGCCGCGCCGTCGATTTTCTGCTGAGCAAGTCCCGCACCAATGGCCTGATCGGCGACCCGCAGAGCGATAATCGTTATACCTATGGGCACGGTTTTTCCATGCTGTTCCTGTCCCAGGTCCTGGGCGAAGAGCAGGACGAAGAAACCCGGCAGATGCTGGTTGAGAATCTGACCCGCGCCGTCGATTTCAGCGGCAAAGCACAAACCAGCGCCGGCGGCTGGGGCTATGTCAGCGCCAAAGACGGCAGCGATTTCGACGAGGGCTCGACTACGATCACCCAAGTTCAGGGCCTGCGCGGCTGCCGCAACGCGGGCATCCCGGTTGCCACGGAAGCCATCGAGCGTGCCAAGAAGTACATCTACGAGTGCAAGAATCAGGATGGCGGGATTTCCTACAGTTCCCGCAACCGCGGCAGCTCGCGGCCCGCGATCACCGCCGCCGCCCTGGCCGCCTTGTACAACGCCGGCGACTATGACAGCGAGCACGTGCCGCAGATGCTGGAATACTGCAAGAAGACGCTCGGCAACATCGCCGACCAGACCCATTCTTACGGTCATTGGCACTATACTTACCTGTACTATGCGCAGGTCGTCTATCGCCAAGGCGCCGGCGAATGGAACGCGTTTCGGGACAAGCTGTACGACCGGATCATCGCCGAGCAGAACGACGAGGGCTACTGGACGGGCAACATCGGCCCGATCTACGTCACCGCCTGCAATTTGATCATGCTGCAATTGGACAAGGCGATTCTGCCGATCTACCAGCGATGACGGCAATTTCGGCGAGCCTCGCGCGGAGTGCGACGAGCTGGCCGAAACGGACACAAGTCGCTCGGGCTACTCCGTCTTTGGTTCGCCTTCGTCCGGCTCCACGGCGACGATCGCCAGTTTGTGGCGGTCGGCCAAGCGGACGACTTCCTCCTGGTCCAGCACGATGGTCTTGCCGGCTTCGATCGCCAGCGCGGCGGCGCCGGCTTCGACCAGCGTCCGGATGGTCCCCGGGCCGATGGTCGGCACGTCGAACCGCATGTCTTGCTGGGGCTTGGCGACTTTGACGACCGTAAACCCGCCGGACGGACACAGCTGTCCGGCGCGACGGATGCACTCGTCCGTGCCTTCGACGGCCTCGACGGCCAGGACCGCCAAGCCTTTGACCGCCACGCTCTGCCCCACATCGACCCGGCCCAATTCTTTGGCCAAATGCCAGCCGAATCGGATGTCCTTCCATTGATACGCCGACGGAACGCGGTTCGTCAGATTTCCGGCACGCACGAGCAACTCCGGGGCATAATCCGTGGCCGGACCGAACTGGATTCCCTCCCGAGCAAACGCGGCTACGATCGTGCCCAGGATGGTGTCGTCCTTGCGGTCCTTGGTTTTGGTAATCCAGTGCGGGTAGAAGGTCTGAAGAAACTTCCAATCGGGCAGGTGCCGCAGCCAATGGTATTTGCGAAAGATCAGCACCTTATGAATTTTGCCGGCCATCGTGGCTTGCGTCACGCCGTGCCGCTGGAAATAACGGATGGCGGCCCCCAGTTTTGCTAAGCCCACGGGTTGGCAGTGGTCGCACCGTTCGCGCAACGCCGGATCGGCATGGTCTTTGATTGCCAAGCAATAGACTCGGTGCCCTTGACACCGCAGGGCGTCTGCGACCACGATCGGATACCGTCCCCAGCCGGCCAACAGGCCGATCTTGCTCGGACCGCTTCCGCTCACGCCGCCTCCTGCTGGGTCAGCGAGCCCGCCGCTTGCTCCAATTGGGTCACCGTATGCTGCAGCGTGCGCAGTTGCTTTTTTAGTTCGGGCAATTTCTGCAACGCCGCCAGCATCAGCAACTGCTGCCGTTCCGGCGTCGCCGGGATGCCCACGTACGTCGCCCCGTCGGGGATATCGTTCATCACGCCCGCTTTCGCTCCAATCGTGACGCGCTCGCCGATATGCACGTGGTCGCGAATACCCACTTGGCCGGCCATGACCACATAGTCGCCGGTGGTCGTGCTGCCCGCGACTCCGACTTGCGAGCAGATGACGTTGTGGCGCCCGATGCGGCAGTTGTGGGCGATCATTACGTGGTTATCGATCTTGGTCCCGTCGCCGACCACCGTGGCACCGTACGTGCCGCGATCGACGGTCGAGCAAGCGCCGATCTCGACGTCATCACCCAATTCGACGTATCCGAGTTGGGTGCACAGCCGATGTTGGCCGCCGACGGTCGTGTAGCCGAAGCCATAGGCACCGATCACGGCACCCGCATGAATCAGCGTGCGGGATCCCAGGACCGTGTTCTCGTATAGCACGGCGTTTGGAAACAGGACACAATCTTCACCCAGCCGGCAGCGGGCCATGATTTGGACGCCGGAATGGATTACGGTTCGATCGCCGACGATCACGTCATCGCCGATGACGGCATTGGCATGGACAACGACGTTGCGTCCCAAGCGGGCCTTGGGGCTGACGACCGCCGTAGCGGCGACCCCGACGCGGTCGTCTTGCTGCGGCGGGCGAAACAGAGCCACGACTCGCGTAAACGCTTCCTGAACATTGGACACGACGACGAACGGAATGCCCTCCGGCCGATAGTCCGGCGGCGTAAGAACCGCCGCTGCGCGGCAGGCAGCCAGCCGGCCAGCCAAACGGGAGTTGTCGGCGAACGTGATGTAGCCGGGCCGCGCGTCCCGGATAATGTCCGCGCCGGTGATGGGAATGCTCCCGTCTCCCTGCAACTGCCCGTCGACCATGCGAGCCACGTCAGCGAGTGAGACGACCATGGTGCGGAATCCTTTCCAGCAAAGGCGAACTGAACACCCCCGACTCGCGTCCCTGCCTTCGGGGCCTTCGTCACATGTATGCTACTCGAATTCCGACGTCGGCGACAAGATGAAAACATCCGCTTTGAGGGCCGAGTACCGGCATAACCGCCAAAATCGCCAAGATTTATCATGTGGGGGACGAAGCGCAGCCGAAAAAAAAGACGCCGATCTGATCCAGGTGGTGCTGGCGCTTCTATCGCGCTGCGGAGCCATACCGTAATGGAAGTTCAAACCCTGCCGCGGAGGCATTCCAGCGACATTGCGTCCAGGCGTGAACGAGACGGCTTGCGGCTCATTATCGCAGGCCGGGTGGGAGCCGAATTGTCGGATGACGGCCCCAGCGGTCCGCGATTTTTGACGGCTTGCTTTCGGTCCAGCCTGGTCTTGCCTCTGCATGTCCCCGTGCTGCTGCTAGCGGTGCTTACCATCGTGTTCCGAATTTCCGACGCGGACATCGAGATCTGCCGCTGGTTCTATCAAAGCGCTGGCAATACTTGGCGGGGCGCGCATCCCCAATTATTGCGATTGCTGTACGATTACGGGCCGATGCCTGCATTGGGAATGGGGATCGGTGGACTGGCGGTCGGCGTCCTTGGTCTGTTTTGGCGCCGCCTGCGGCCCTATCGTAAAGCGGGTTTCTTTCTTGCTGCGATGCTGGCGCTGGGCCCCGGACTGATCGTCAACGGCGTGTTCAAACCTTATTGGCAACGCCCGCGTCCGCTGCAGACGCTGGCCTTTGGCGGCAACGAACCGTTTCTGCCCGTGTGGGAATTGGGCGCCAGCCCGCACAGCAAGTCCTTTCCCAGCGGCCATGCCTCGATGGGCTTCTACCTGCTAGCACCCGCGTTCCTGTGCTGCCGTCGCCGTCGCCGCTTGGCAATGATGTTCGTGGCGGTGGGGCTGACGGGCGGTTTATTGATCGGAGCGGGACGCGTGATGCAAGGGGCTCACTATCCCAGTGACGTGGTGTGGTCGGCAGGGATGGTGTACCTGAGCGGTCTGGTTTTGCTCGGAATATTCGAACTCGTCAGATCGGCTGGAGAGCGCGCCGACGGGCCGGCAGACCGGTCGTTGGAACCGTCGGTTGTCCGCCGGCGTCTTCCCGGCCCGGAACGCGGCCGGGCAACGAATCCCGCCGTCGCGGAGCGAACTCGTCGAGCGGCTTGAGAGCCGAACTTTTTGGGTTCTGAAAATGGGACAAGGGTTGTCCCCCCGGAACACGACCAGGGGATGAAGGGACTGCCGCAACACGATGGCGACGCTGCGACGATACGTCATTCTTGAGACGCTGAAAATCTTCCTCGTGACGATCGCCGTCACGCTGCTGCTGATGGTCCTTGGCGGCGGCGCCAAGGAAGGGGTCAGGCAGGGTTTGCCGCCGCACATGATCGCCCAGCTTCTGCCCTATATGATTCCGGAAATGCTCCGGTTTACGATCCCCGGCTGCTTGTTGTTTGCCATCTGTACGGTGTTCAGCCGGATGACCGCCGCGCAAGAGATCACCGCGGTCAAGGCCCTGGGCATCAACCCGTTGGCATTGATCTGGCCGGTGCTGATCTTGGCCTACGGATTGAGTCTGGCAACATGTGCGATGTACGATGTGTGCGCGGTCTGGTCGCGGCCCAATTTGCGGAGGATCGTCGTGGCTTCGGTGGATCGCGTCGCTTACGGCTTCTTGCAGGCCAATGGGTCATTTCAATCCCAAGGCATTTCGATCGTGGTCAAGGGCGTTCAGGACGATCGCTTGTTCCAGCCCGTGATCACCATCGAACCGCGCGGCCTGCGGCCGGCTGTGACGGTGGTCGCCAGGCAAGCGAGGCTGGCGATGGATCGCGCGGCCAACTGCCTGAGGATCGAGTGCGAGCAAGGCAGGCTGGACGTTGCCGGCCGCGGCACGTTTCACTTTCCGGATCGGTTCATCCAGGCCGTCTCGCTGGGCGAGCCGGACCTTTGCCCGGAAAATCACCTCTCTCCGGCCGCAATCTGTTCGCGCGGGATCGGCAGCCAAATTATCCGCGAACAACGACTGCTCGCCGCACTGCAATCGCCCCGTACGACGGAAACCGCAATTCCGCCGGCTTCGGATTGGCGGACTGGCGAGTTGCAGACTCACCAGGCCCGCCTGTTTCGTCTTCAGGCGGAGGTTCCACGACGCTGGGCCAACGGCTTCGGATGCCTGGGCTTTGCCCTGCTGGGTATTCCGATCGCGATGCGCCGCCGCTCGTCCGATACCATGTCCGTGTTCTTTCTCTGCTTTCTGCCGATTCTGCTTGTGTATTACCCGCTGTTGGTGACGGGCGAGAATCTGGCACGCGCCGGCGTTTTCCCCCACTTATCCGTCTGGCTGGCCAATGCCGTTTTGTTTGCGGCGGGAGCCGCGTTGACGTGGCGGTCGCTGAAGAATTGAGGCTCGCTGAAGAAGGAAATCCCAACTTATGTCTACAGGGTGTGCAGAACACTCCGGCGGCGGGCGTGTCGGCAGCGGGCATGTCGGCAATTCGATGGCAGACTTCCCATGGCTGCGGCGAACCTGGTGGTTGATCGGAAGCTTGTTGCTGTTCCGGCTCGTCTATGCCGCCGTCGTGCCATTGGACCTGGTCCCCGACGAGGCGTATTACTGGGATTGGTCTCGGCAACTCGATTGGGGTTACTACAGCAAGCCGCCGATGGTCGCATGGCTGATCGGTCTGTCCACTGCTCTCCTGGGCTCGACGGCGTTTGCCGTGCGTTTGCCCGCCGTCCTATTGGGCACGCTGGGGCTGTTTTGGATGTACCTGCTCGCCGCCCGTCTGTACGGCCGCCAAGCCGGTTTTTGGGCGGCGCTGCTGACCGCCGCGACGCCCGGCAACGCGGCGCTGGCCCTGCTGATGACGATCGACGCACCGTTCTTGTTCTGTTGGTGTGGGGCCCTGTATTGCTTCTGGCGGTTTCTGGAAGGCGGGCGATCGGGCGCGTTCTGGCTGGCCGCCGCGACACTGGTTACCGGTTTGGGCCTGCTGTCCAAGCAGACGATGATCGGATTCTTGCCGCTGGCGCTGGTGTTTCTGCGGGTCAGCCCGGCGGATCGGTGTCGCTTGCGAACTCCTGCATTGTGGGCTTGGATCGCCGGTTCCCTGTTGTTTCTGATCCCGGTCTTGCTGTGGAACATACAGCACAATTGGATCACGGCGGAGCATACCAGCGGACACTTTTCGGGGGCGGCCGCGGGAATCGTGAAACGGCTGTCGCGGTTCGGGGAATTTCTCGCCGGCCAGTTCGGCGGCGGGACGCCGGTGACGATGGCCTTGTATGCGGCGGTGCTGCTGTTAACCGCTCGCGGCTTTCGCCACATCGATCGCCGCGCCTGCTATCTGTTTTGCTTCAGCGGCTTGCCGATGGCCGGCGTGCTGGGACTGGCTCTGGTGCAGCGCGTCCAGCCGAACTGGCCGGCGAGCTTCGTTCCGGCTGGACTGGTGCTGGCGTGTGGATGGGCGCTGGGGCATGTTGCCGGCATCCGACCGTTGAGCGCCGGAACGGCAGGTTTGCGCAGGGCTGGCACGGTGGGTGCGGCTTGTGTGTTGGTGACGTACCTGTTGCCGTTCGGCTGGGGCCTCGAAGGCAGCCCCATCGATCCGGCGGTGCGGCTGCGGGGCTGGCAGGAATTAGGTCGGAGGGTCGATGCCGCGTGGCGCGAACTGCCACAGACACACGGCGCATTTCTCGTCGCAACGACGGGGCGCGCGGCCGCGAGCGAGTTGGCGTTCTACCTGCCGGCCCAGCCTCGCGCCTTTGTTTGGAATGGGACCGGCCGAGTCCTTTCCCAATATGACATCTGGGGCGGACCGCAAGGCATGTTGGGCGCCGCGGGATTGATTGTCACCCCGGCGGGCGACCCGCCGCCCGCCGCTTTGGCAGCGGCCTTCGAGACCGTCGAGTCGAGCGGCGACGTTTCCATCCCAATCGGCAACGGTCGCAGCCATCAATATCAGCTGTGGCGCGGCAACGGTTTTCGCGGCTGGCCGTCCAAATTTCCCTCGCCGCGCGCGGTCTCGTACGTGGCTCGAGTGCCGCACTGAAAGGGTCCGATTCGAAAAAAAAAGGGCCCTCGCCGCAGCAGCGACGAGGGCCGAGTGACTTGGTCCAGAGAGCCACAGCCGTCCACCTCGCGAGTACTCACTGACTCGGTCAAGCAGCGCCCATTTCGGACGAGGCTGGGATCACAAACGTATCATACAGACACGCTGGATGACATACAGCCAGATCGCAGGACGAAGCCAGCGAGACACCTCCGATGCTTGGACAACTGTACACAAGCCATCTTTCAACGGCCGCGGGTTCTCCTTGGTTTCATTACAGTTGAGGTCTCCGATACAAGACCATCAAAGCGCCGTTCAGCACACGAGAATCTGCGCTGGATCTGCCGACAGATAACGAGTCTGAGCGAGCCTTGATCCCACTTTGCGAGAGGCCGCAGAAGAGGGTCTCTCATTGACATAAGCCGGGCGGTAATCGCATGTGTGCCTCCCTCGTAAAAGAGTCGAGAAGGACAAAGCACTGCAACGAACGTTCTACATGCAATGGTATTCCTTAGTCGATCTGAGTCAATACCACTTTATTTATTTTGGGAAAGAGCCTGAGGTTTCACTCCGCACCGCGGAACCGTCTTCCGGACCATAGCGGCCACGGTACTCGGCCGCCGGATACTTCCGATCGTTCTTTTGCATTTTGTCCCGCAGGATGCCGCTGACGTCCAGATTCAATTCGTTGGCCAGGGCCAGCGCATAGCAGATCACATCGGCCAGCTCCTCGCCGACTTGCTCCAGCTTTTCGGGCTGTCCACCAACCGCCCGCGACGCCTCGGGGCTAATCCATTGAAAGTGCTCCATCAACTCTGCCGCTTCGATCGCCAATGCCATGCTCAAATTCTTGGGCGAATGGAATTGCTGCCAATCGCGGGCATCCACGAATTGGCGAACGATCGCCCGCACGTCCGCCAGCGTTGTGTTTTGGTCTGTCATCGCTAAACTGTCTAAAATACGTATCGGCTGAAAACGTGGCCGACCTCCAACCGCTCGGCCCGGTCCCAAGTTTAATGCAAATTGCAGGTGGTTGCGATGCCTTTGGATCTTGTCGAAACGCTGTGCGATCTAATCCGCTTGCCCAGCGTCAATCCGATGGGCCGCGATGTCCGCGGCGACGAATATTTCGAGCACCGGGTTACGGATTATCTGCAAGCGCTTTTCCAGCGATTCGACTGGCCCTGGCGGCGTCAAACGATCGAGCCTCGGCGGGACAATATCGTGGCCCGTCTGGACGGCGATATCCCGCCGGAACAAGGCGGCCCGATCCTGATGTTCGAGGTGCATCAAGATACGGTGCCGGTCGACGGCATGACCGTTCCGCCTTGGACGCCCGAAATCCGCGACGGTCGCGTGTACGGCCGCGGGGCTTGCGATATCAAGGGCGGCATGGCTTGCATGCTCGTGGCCCTGTCGCGATTGGCCGAAGAGCGCCCCGCGGGCCGGCCTACCATCGTCCTGGCCTGCTCGGTTAACGAAGAGCATGGGTTCACCGGGGCATTGAGAATCGGCGAACTGTGGTCTGGCAATGAGAGATTCCTGCCGCGCGCACCCGACGCGGTGATTGTGGCCGAGCCGACGTCGTTAGATGTCGTGGTGGCTCACAAAGGTGTCGTGCGGTGGCAATGCCACACACGGGGCCGCGCCGCCCACAGCTCGCAACCCGAGTTGGGCGATAATGCCATCTACCGAATGGGCCGCGTGTTGGAGGTGCTGAAACAGTACGCCCGGGACGTGGTTCCCACCCGGGGCCGGCACCCGCTATTGGGTCAGCCGACACTGAGCATCGGCCGGATCTTCGGCGGTGTCAGTGTCAATACGGTGCCGGACTGCTGCACGATCGACATCGATCGCCGCGTGGTGCCGGGCGAAGATCCGCAAGCCGCGCGCCAGCATGCGGTCGAAGCAGTGGAGCAAGCGTTGCGAGACGATCCGCTGGTCGAGCATGCCCAGCCGTTCTTGATTTCCGCCGGATTGTCCGACGAGCTGAGCCGTCCGTTCGCCGCTCGTTTGAGCGAGACAATCCGTCGCTACGGGGGATCTGGCAACTGCGTGGGCGTATCCTACGGCACCGATGCTCCTGTCTTTGCCGCCGCCGGCATTCCCACCGTCGTGTTCGGGCCCGGTTCGATCGAACAAGCGCACACGGCGGATGAATGGGTCGCCATCGATCAACTGCATGCGGCGACCGAGATCCTGTTTCGTTTCGTCAGCGAGCCCCGCCCGGCTGGCAATCAAGACTGAGCCATCGGCGCCTCTCTCATTTTTCACAGGCTGGCGGCCTGGGCCACGCCGCCATAAAGCGGTAAACTCGTCGTTGCCGCAATACGCACGCACGAGCGCGCGGGAATTAAGGGACGTGAATCGCATCGAAGGGGAACCGGCTATGCTGAAGGGGAATGCCATCGTGGGACAGTCGGGCGGGCCGACGGCTGTCATCAACGCATCGCTGGCGGGAGTCATTGAAGCTTCCGTCCGCTCGAAGATCATCGGCCGCATTCTGGGAATGCGGTTTGGGATCGAGGGCGTGTTGAACGATTTCCTGTTGGACCTGAGCGGCGAATCGCCGGTCACCGTCAAGGGCTTGCGGACCACGCCCAGCAGCGCGTTGGGTTCCAGCCGGTTAAAGCTGCAGGACGCGCATTTCGAGCCCATTCTGAAGCGGCTACAACGCTACAACATCCGCTATTTCTTTATGATCGGCGGCAACGACACGATGGACACGATCCATCGGATCGTCGAGTATGCCTGCCAGCACGGTTATGAAATGCACGGCGTGGGAATCTGCAAGACGGTGGACAACGATCTGTTCGGCGTCGATCACACGCCCGGTTTTCCCAGTGCGGCGCGCTACGTCGCGCTCAGCGTGCTGCAAGGCGGACTGCTGGCCCGCGACATGCAACGGGTCGATCAATTCACCATTTTCCAGACCGTCGGCCGCAGCGCCGGCTGGTTGCCGGCGGCGGCCGCCTGCGGGAAACGCTCGCCGGCCGATCCCCCGCACTTGATCCTGATGCCCGAACGTCCGTTCCAGCAAGAGGCTTTTCTGGACGCCGTCGCCGACACGCAGCGAAAATACGGGTTCGTTTCGATCGTGTGCGGCGAAGGGATTACGAATCCGGACGGCACGCCGGTCAGTGCGTCCCAGACCAAGGACGCCTTTCACAACGTCGAGTTCGGTGCCATGGGCGGGACCAGCGCGGCCATGATCCTGCACCGGATCCTCAGCGACCGCTTCGGCTGGCGGGGCGAGTTTCAGGTGACCGAATCGCTGCAGATGTGCGCGGCGGACCGAGCGGTGAAGCTGGACGTCGACGAAGCGTACGGCTGCGGTCGCGAGGCGGTGCGACTGGCGGAACAGGGCGTCGGCGGCGTGATGGTGACCATCGAGCGCGATTCGAGCCCCGGCGAGGCTTACCGCAGCCGCTACGGCACGATCGCGTTGCGAGACGTGGCCAACGCCGCCCGGCCGATGCCGGACAAGTTCATTCGCCGCGACGGAATGTTCGTCACCAAGGCGTTCTTGGATTACGTCCGGCCGCTCGTCGGCGAGTTGCCGGCGTATGCCGATTTGACGATCAAGCGGGCGAAACCGTAAAGCGGAACAAATGGCTATCGCGCAGGCCGAGCGGAGGGAGGTGCTTTGGCCCTCGACCGGCGCTGCGGCGGTCCCCATTTGCCCAGATCGGTAGGGTCTCCCAGCATCTGCTGCCAAACGGTCAACTGGTGCGGCGTCAGGATCTGACGAATGCGTTCGTCGGCGGAAGGGCCGCTCGAACTGCCGTGCTGGGGAGAGCGGCGATACGCGGCCTCTTGGATGCCGTACATGGCGGAACGCTGCGAACCGGTCAAAGCCAACTGGTCGGCCACCTCCGGGGTACATAGGGCCCAGACGCCTTGCCGCTGTAACACGATTTGATGGAGCCGCTGGGCTTGGACGGGTTCAAGTGTCTCTGCTAAAGCCGCCAGAGCCTTGGCCAAATGTTCGCGGAACGCCGCCCGGGCCTCGGCCGGATCGGCGTCCGATTGGTTCCAAAACTCCTTGTGCAGACGATCCTGCTCGGCGACGATCTCGCGGAGCCGGGCGACTTGGTCCGGCCGCAGACCGAGATGGCTCTGTACTGCTTCCTGGCGGACAATCATCAGCGGCATGCCGCCCCGCATCACCCCCAGGCGAAAATACATCGAAAACAAACCTCGACGCAACGCTTCGTCGTGCGGGCGTTCGCGAACCAATCGCTCCTGCGTCTGCAGCGAGTTTTCGAGGGCGGCGCGGGCTTCGGGCGTCGATCCGATCACGTCCAGGATCTTGGCGACGCGCAGATGGCTGGCCGCCAATTCCGCCTGCAGCGGCGGGTTGTCCCGGGTCTGTTCGATGAAACTTTGATAGTACGGCAGACTGGCCAGCAGCAGGGCTTGGCGAATGTCTTCGTCGCTTTCTTTCACCGCCAAATCCTCGATGCTCGCTTGGACGAACGAATCGAGCATCTCGCGGGCCTGGCGAAAACTCTGCTCGGCCAGCACCCGCTGCCGCGCTTGCTGGGCCAGCGCGGCGGCCGTCTCGGACTGTTTGCGGGCAACCTCCTCATAGGCTTGCCGGGTCTTCGATCGCTCGCGGGCCACGAGCACGTTGCTGACGGCCAATCCCAGCACGGCCAGCAACAGCGCGACCAGACCGAAGGCGACAAGTTGCTTGTGCCGGCGGGACCATTTATTGACCCGTTCCATCCACCCCGGCTTCTTGGCACGAATCGGCCGGCTGCCAAGGAAACGCCCCAGATCTTCGGCCAGTTCCGCCGCACTGACATACCGGTCCTGGGGTTCCTTGCGCATCGCCTTGAGGATGATTGTCTCCAAGTCGGCGGGAATCGCGCGGTTGATTCGTCGCGGCGGAACCGGATCGTGCATGGTGACGCGGGCCAGCAGTTCCTCTCGGCACTGGCCGTCGAAGGCGGGGCGAAGCGTCGCCAATTCATACAACGTCGCCCCCAGCGAGTAAATGTCGGTGCGATGGTCGACCATTCCGTTCTTGCCCAAGCTCTGCTCCGGGCTCATGTAACGGTACGTGCCGACAATGTCTCCGGAGGCGGTGAGTTCGACGTCGCTGCGCAGCCGGGCCAATCCAAAGTCGGTGACCCACAGACCGCCGCACGCATCCACCAGCAAATTTGCGGGCTTGATGTCGCGGTGCACGACATCCAAGCTGTGCGCGTGCTCCAGCGCCTCGGCCGCTTGGACTCCCAGCCGCGCCACGGTCTGAAAGAACTGTGTCGCGTTTCCCGCCGGGACGGTCGAGACCGCCGCAGAGGCTTGCGTCGGGGTGATGGCCGCCGGCAAAGTCTGACGTTCCGTGTTCGCCGGCCACAATTCCGCCAACACATGGGAGTTGGTCCGCGGCGAGCACGGCGCCCGGGTCTTGTCTTGTGAAATCGGCACCGCCGCGTGCTGCCACTGGGCGATCACGTCGGCCAGACTCGACCCCTCGATCATCTGCATGGCGTAATAATACACGCCGCGCTCACAGCCAACGGCATACACGGGAACGATGTGGCTGTGATGCAGCCGGGCGGCGGCCAGGGCCTCGTTCTTGAACCGCTCCAGGCGGCGCCCGTCCAGCGTGGCGGCAAAGGGCAGCACCTTCAAGGCCACGCGCCGCCGCAGGGAAATCTGTTCCGCTTCGTAGACGATCCCCATGCCCCCGCGGCCGAGTTCCCGGAGAATTCGAAAGTCGCCCAGTTGCCCGTCGATGACCGGCGTGGCCCCATTACCATCCAGCGGAGGATTTGCCGGCCGTTCATCGTGCATGACCTGCAGGGCGGGCAAAACGTCTCGCAGCACGTCTGCTACCGAAGCAAACCGCGCGGCGTAAGCCTCGACGTCGGGCGCATCGCCCTGCACGATCCGCTCCAAAAACTCGTCCGCCGCTTGTGAGACGAGAAGTTCTCGCGGCAGATCGCCCACGCCACTGTCGGCATCGTCCCAACGAGGATAGGTCATAGCTTCGATCCTGTGATTCCTTCCGCGGCCAGCAGTCCGTGCAGCCGCAACAAGGCGCGTCCATAACGCTTGCGAGCTGCGGCGGGCTCGATCTCCAGTACGCAAGCGATGTCGTCGTAAGGCAGCATCTCGAAGGTTCGCATCAGCAGGATTTCGCGATCATGATCGGGCAACTGGCTCAAAGCACAGCGGACCCGCTGGGCAAGCTCCGCCGCTTCCACTTGGTGACTCGGCGATTGTTCGTTGGCCAGCAGATTCTTGGCCAATGTGACCGAAGACTGTTCCGGCAGCGGCAACTCGTTGCTCACCGCCCGGCAAGCGGCCCCCAAGTGCTTGCGGCGCATCATGATCAAGCGTTCATAAGCCATCTTTCGCAACCACAAATGAAACGGCATCGGTTGGCGGTCCAGGTATTCCGGCAAGCGGCGAAACGCCTCCATTTGTGTGTCTTGAACCACATCGGACGGGTCGAGTCTTCCTCGCAACGACGGATCGAACCGCAAGCTGACAGCCATCCGCAATGCATCCCGGTGCCGCGCGAACAATCGGTCGAACGCAGGCTGTCCGTGGCGCACGTCGTCTAACAAATTGGACGTTTCCTTCGAATCGGGCTTCACATCGCTCATCGGCGAACACTTTCAAAATAACTGCGAGTTATGGCGGACTGTGACCATTTAACAAATAAACGCTTCCGCCGCGCAAATGTTCCGGTAATTCCCTTCTATTGAACGAGTTACGAGAAATTCTCCCCTCCGGTCGATCACCTGCCGCTCGGTCGTGGGGCCAGTCACAATCCCGGATAACTCGCAGTTATAGCAAGAGCCACTAGAATGGCGCCGCGGGTGCTCACCCGCGGAACGCTGCCGTGTCAGCGAGAGAATTCCAGCCCCATGTCACTGTTTTTCAGGAGAGGACGAGTTATGAAACGTCTATGCACTCTGGTCTTTGTTGTCACGCTGTCGGTGACGTCGCTCGCGTGGGCTCAGCCCGGCGGCGGTCGCGGCGGTCCGGGCGGTTTCGGTGGAGGTAGTCTCCTGGATCTGAGTGAAGAAATGCGTGCCAGCCGGGGCGAGGGCCAACGGCCCGATTTCCGCAACATGTCCGAAGCGGATCGGGAAAAAGCGATGGCGGAGGCGCGTGCCCGACGCGAAAAGGAGGCCGCCACCGCGAACGCCAAGCTGGCGGAGGTCCTGTTGCCGCTGCAGATCGAGCGTCTGGAGCAGATCAGCTTGCAGATGCGAGGCACAGCCGCCCTGGCCGACGCCAAGGTAGCGGCGAAATTGTCGCTGACGGAAGACCAGAAGAAGAAGGTGGAAGCCGCGATGACGGCCAACAGGGAAGCGATGCAGCAGGCGTTCCAAGGCGGCGGTCGGGACCAAAACCGCGAACAGATGCGCGAGCGATTCCAGCAACTGCGCAAAGATTCTGACGAAAAGGTCCTGGCCGTTCTGACGGCCGCTCAGAAAGCCGAATTTGAGAAGCTGAAGGGGCCCGCGTTCACGATGCCGGAAGGTGCAGGCGGACGCGGACCTCAAGGCGGTCAACGCGGCGGCGATCAAGGTGGCCAGCGCCCCCAGCGTGGCGGGAATCGCTAGATTCGATGGCGTTTCCGCGGCGGGGGCGGGTTTCCGAACCTGCCCCCAGCCCCCCACCCCACGCACCGAGGAAGGCTCGCCGCGAAAACGGATCTTGAATCCATCCGAATCGAATCTCGTCGAATGTCAGACCACAACGCTCCGCGACCGGCGATCCCGCCGCCGCGGCTCGTCGTCGCCCGGCAATCGCCGGCATTCCGCTGCTCAAGGTTTCAGCCGGCTCTCCGGTTGCCACCAGCTTCAGCGGGTGGAAGCATTGTCTGCTCAACTTCCAATTCCGCAGCACCACGGCGCCAGTATCTCGACGCGCACCAATGTTGCGGTTGGTGTCCGACAACGACGTTCAGGGGCAGGTTAGCCGGCTGATCGCCGAAGGCGGCCGCGCGTTCAAGCGGCCGTGGGACTGAAGCCGCGGGAATTCACAGCTCCCAGCCCTGGCGGTATTCGCGGCCGACCAACGCGTTGGCTTCGGGCAGATTGGTGACGCGCATCTGGACCGCGTCCCATTCGATTCGGGCATCGACGCGTTTGGCGATGTTGCCCAGGCAGCAGATTTCGGCCAGGGGCCCGGAGTAGGCGAAATCGGCGCCCGCCGGATTGCCGCTCTTACAGGCCCGCACCCAGTCCTGTTCGTGGTTGTCCGCTACGCGCGGCAGCGTCTTGTCGGGCAACTGGGCTTCGCGCATCTTGGCTTCCGGGATGATCCGCGGGCTGTTGCCGTAGACGCCCGCCATGATCGTGCCGCGGGTGCCTTTGTACAACGCGCCGCCTTCGGCCGGCATTTTGCGGCCGTCCTCCAGGTCCGCCGGCCGTGGCGGGCGCGTGCCTTCGTACCAGGTCAGCTTCAACGGCGGGAACTCGCCGCGAGCCGGGAACTGGTAGGTCACGATCGCCGACAACGGATGCACTTCGTCCGTGTTGCCGCACGAGGTCGCGTCGATACTGGTCGGCGGACACAGCTTGAGCGCCGCGCACACCGGGTCCAACGTGTGGGCGCCGCGGTCGCCCATCATGCCGCTGCCAAAATCCCACCAGCAGCGCCAAGTTGCCGGATGATAGGCGCGGTGGTACGGCCGCATCGGAGCGGGACCGATCCACAAGTCCCAGTTCAATTTGTCCGGCAGCGGAGGCGTTTCCTCGGGACGCGCGGACCACTGGGAACTCCAGCCAGCATGGCCCCACGGGTAATAGGACAGATCGCACCAGGCGTCCACCTCGTGGACCTCGCCGATCACCCCGGCCCAGATCCATTCGCAGACCAGCCGCAGCCCTTCCATCGAATGCCCTTGGATGCCCAACTGGGTGGCGACCTTGGCTTCCTTCGCCGCCGCCGTCAATCGGCGGGCTTCGTTCACGTTGTGCGTCAAAGGCTTTTGGCAGTACACGTGCTTGCCCGCCCGGATCGCGGCCATCGAGATCACGGCGTGCGTGTGATCGGGCGTGGCGATCACCACGGCGTCGATGTCCTTCTGCTTATCCAGCATCTCGCGATAATCGACGTAGAACTTGGTGTCCGGATAGCGGTTGACCGTGCGCGAAGCGTGGTTCGGGTCCACGTCGCACAAGGCCACGATGTTCTCCGACTCGACGTTGCGCAAGTTGCCGGCCCCCATGCCGCCGATGCCGATCCCCGCAATGTTCAGCTTGTCGCTGGGAGCCAATTGGCGCGTGCCGCCCAGCACGTGAGGCTGGACGATCAGAAACGCGGCTGCCGCGCCGGTGGTGACGGCGGAGTGGCGGACGAATTGGCGACGGTTCAAGCGATCGGTCATAGCGAGTTCTCCCCCCAAAAAATGTTGCCGTTTCAGACCGCTGGGCCGTGCGGTCCACGCGGGCGTCAAGTCATCAAATCATTCGCTCCCGTCGGACTCAGCAGTTCCGTCGAGATTCCTTCTGTATCGTCCAGGTCCGAGACGTCCAGCAGAAACAGATGGCAGCTCTGCGATGCCGGATCGCCTGCCGAGAACAGAATCCATTTTCGGTCCGGTGTCAATTGCGGGTGGAAGTGGGCCTTCTGTCCGCCTCCGTACGTCGGCCAGGTGCCGGTGAGTTTCCGCCACTGGTGACGCCGCGTCTGGCGGTCCAGTCGCTGCAGGGCCCACAGGTCGTGGACGTCGAATTTGTCCCACGACGTCGAGTTCTCGCAAAACCACAGCCGGCCTTCCGGATCGCGGCCTGTGTGGACATATTGCAGTTCGTCCGGAAACGGAAACTCGAAGCGGCCGCGCGTCAGCGGGTCGTACAGCCCGAAGCACCGCGCCTCGGGCACTTCGTAAGCTACTCCCCGCCGCGTGACGTGGCAATGAATCAAGTGGCCGCGCGCCCCCGGATCGCCGTCCCGCAACGGGACGATCGTGCCGCTGGTCAGGTCGGTCAGCAGCATGCCCGGATGGTCGGCGGGATGCGTGACGATGAACCGTTGGTTGTCGTACGCCGTCACATGAAAAACGGCGCTGTCGATCCGGCACAATTCCCGCTGCTCGCCGGTGTCGAAGTCATACGCGACCACCGCCGCGCCTTGACACGGCTGACCCCACACGCTGCCCCGCGGCACGTGGATATAGACGAACCAGCGCCCGTCCGGCGTGCAATCGTTCTGGCCGTACGCTTCGCGATCGTCGGCCAGAACGAACAGCGGCCGGTCCTGGAACGTCTCGACATCCACCGCGCGAACCTGATTCCCGTCAAAGTAGACGACGCAATTTCGGGCCACGTTCAACACGCTGCGATGATCGAGCACGCCGTGTCCGGAATCGACGCACCACGGCCGCCATTGCGTGTCGGAGCACGTGGCATGCGTCACTTGCCGCGCCTCGCCCGCGGCCAGATCCAAGCGGAATAACTGCACTTCGCCGTGGACGGCATGGTGATAAATCAGATACCGGCCGTCGCGCGTAACACTGGGGATGAAGAAGTACAGCGGATAGGCAAACCCGGCGCCGCGCGTCAATTGGACGGCCAATCGCCCGGTCTCCGGCGCGAAACAACGAGGAAAACTCGGGGACAAGGGCATTTCGACAGGCGAAAGGTCGGGCGGAAGCATCGGATGGAATCCTGGCGGCAAGCGGGCTTCATCGGCAGCCGACCGTTATTGTATCCTGTACCCATCGTCGACAGCAACCAAAGTTCGCCGTTAAACTCCAACAGACCGGGACCTGAGACATCCTATGCCTAACGAACGCCCGTCAGCGTTGTTATTGCTTGGCCCGACCGGTTCGGGGAAAACGCCGCTGGGTCAGTTTCTGAAGCGCCGCGGCTTGGCCGGGCGCCGATGCGTGCATTTTGATTTCGGCGAGAACCTCCGTCAGGTCGTCGCGCGGAACGAGCCGGACGCGATCATCTCGGCCGAGGACATCGCATTTTTGCGCCGGGTCTTGCAGACCGGGGTCTTGTTGGAAGACGACCAATTTCCGCTGGCCGCGAGGATCTTGCGAAGCTTCCTGGTCCGTCACGCCCCGAAAGACGAGCCGTGGATCGTGTTGAACGGTCTGCCGCGGCACGCCGGCCAGGCCCTCGCGGTTGCGGAGATCTTGGACGTGCAACGGGTGGTTTGCTTGCGTTGTTCAGCCGACACGGTGTCGGCTCGCATTCGGGCGGACGCGGGAGGTGATCGGCGGGGCCGGATCGACGACGACCTTGAAATTGTTCGCCGGAAGCTAAACATTTTTATGGAGCGGACTCAGCCGTTGCTGGATTTCTATCGCCGAGGCGGCGTCCGCGTGACGATGGTGGACGTGGCGGCCGCCACGACGGCTGATGCGATGTGGGAGATACTGGAGAACGACATGCGGGCGCCGTGCGCATTTTGATTGTTTGCAGGGCGGAACAGGAAGAGGCTGGCAAAAAGATTAATGTCAGAAAAATGATTCAATTCCAGGCCGAGGAGGCGACTTTCAAATGAAGTCATGGATGTTGTACGGAGCCAGCGGTTATACGGGGAACTTGATTGCTCGCGCCGCCGTAGCGCGAGGAATGCGCCCCGTGCTGGCCGGGCGCGACGGGACGAAGATCGAGCCGCTGGCCGCGGAACTGGCTTGCGATTGTCGCGTCTTCCCGCTCCAAGCGGCAGAGACCGCGGGACAGTTGGACGGCATGGCCGCCGTCTTGCACTGTGCCGGGCCGTTCCGCGCGACGGCGGCGCAGATGATGGATGCTTGCCTGGCGGGCGGCGTCCACTACTTGGACATAACCGGCGAGATCGACGTGATCGAATCGGCCGCAGACCGGCACGAGCGAGCCCGGGATGCGGGAATTGCGTTGCTGCCGGCCGTCGGAATGGACGTCGTCCCCAGCGATTGTTTGGCCGCGCGGCTCTCCGCCGTCGTCCCGCGTGCGGTCACGCTGGAGTTGGCGTTTGCCGGCATGTTGTCGGTTAGCCACGGGACGGCCGCGACGATCTGGGAAAACGCGGGGCAGGGCGGTCGAATTCGGCGGGGCGGCCGAATCGTCCGCGTTGGGGTGGCGTGGAAGGTGCAGGAAATACCTTTTCATCGCGGTCCGAGACTGGCGATGACCATTCCTTGGGGCGACGTCGCATCGGCCTATCACACCACGGGAATCCCCAACATCGAAGTCTATGCCGCCACGCCGCCTGGGCCGCTGAAGCTGCTGCGCGCGTTTCGCTGGTTGGCGCCGCTGGCGGGCTGGACGCCCGTTCAAGCGGTCGGCCGGTGGTGGATCGATCGGCGCGTCCGCGGACCGAAGGAAGATGAACTGCAGCAGGGAAGAACCGAGTTCTGGGGCCGGGTCACCGACGCCGCAGGACGCGCCGCCGAGGCGACACTGGAGACCCCCAACGGTTATGCGCTGACGGTCGAAACCTCGTTGGCCGTCCTGCAACAGGTTCTAGATGACCGCATCGCCGCCGGTTTTTCTACGCCTGCCTCCGCCTTGGGCGGAGAATTCATCGAGACCATTCCGGATGTCGTATTCCGCTGGCGTCGGGACTCGCCACAATAAAGTCTCAGGTTCGTATGATGCGGCCTTCGACCGCAACCTAGACAGATTAGCGTTCATCAGCGTCGATTAGCGGTCTTGCTGCACTTCCGGCCTCCTCCGACTCCGGCCGCGGTCGGTGAGGACCGCTAATCGACGCTGATGAACGCTAATGAACAAGATGCTCGCAAGAAACCAAGACATTGGGAACTAGTACGCGCCGGTTGCGGGCCGAGCGCAGCACGTTCGCGCCCGAAGCCCCGATGCGCGCCGGCCGGATACGTTCCGGCCGCTTGTCCGGCCGTGTTCCGCGCGTTACCATGCCTGGCAAGGGTAGGGTGTACTGGTGCGTTAACTTTCTCATAACCCTCGGACGAACCGCACTCCAAGCGAGGTAGAATCTAATGTTGAAACGACGTTTTTTGGGGCTTCCGGCGTTCCTTGTTTGTCTGCTGTCCGGCTTCGCTGTCGGCGCGGACGTGGTCAACGAATCCGCGCGCGACATCCCGGTTGCGTATGACGTCGACGTGGTGGTCGTGGGCGGCGGGACAGGGGCCGTAGCGGCGGCGATCGCGGCGGCCAAGGACGGGGCAAAGGTGTTTCTGGCCGCGCCCTATCCGTACCTGGGCGACGATATGACCGCGACGTTGCGGCTGTGGCTGGAGCCGGGCGAGGCGCCCGCCACGCCGCTGGCCCAACGCGTGTTCGGCGACCGCAGCCAGCCGCTGGTCGATCCGAATCGAATTGCGTACAGCTACGAGGCGGACGTGCCCAGCGCGTCCGCTCACCGCGACACCGTGCCGCCCAGCCGGCTGGGCGACGGCCGCTGGGAGTCGGCTTCGTCCCAAAGCGTCCAATACGACGGCAACGTGCAGATCACGGCGGATCTGGCCCGTTCCCAGGGGATTCGCGCGGTTCGCGTCATGGTATTCCGCCGCGCCTTGGGCGCCGCCGTCGGCAGCGGCTTTGACGTGAAACGCATCGCCGTCTCGCTGAGCGACGACAAACAGCAGTGGAAGCCTGCGGCGGTAATCGAGAACGATCGTTCGATGGAGGAGATCTCGACGCTGACGGCGGCCATCGACGCTACGGCTCGCTACGTCCGCTTTTCCGTCGAAAAGCCGGAGGGCTTCGAGCGCCTGCTGCTGGGTGAAATCGAGATCGTCGGCCCGGAACGGGCGCCCGAACTGGCCACACCCGGTGAAGTTCCGCCGCCTCCGCGACCGATGCACGTCAAGAACACCCTGGACGAGGAACTGCTGGCGGCCGGCGTCCAGTATCTGTACAGCGGTTATGCCACCGATGTGCTCCGCGATGCGGACGGCAAGCCCAGCGGGATCGTGATGGCCAATCGGGCGGGACGGCAAGCGGTCTTGGCCAAGACGATTATCGACGCTACGCCGCGCGCGGTCGTGGCGCGGATGGCGGGCGCCAAGTTCCGTCCGTTTCCGGGCGGAACGCACACCTTTCAGCGCGTCGTCATCGGCGGCCAGCAGCGCGGGCCGGACTACATTTCGTCCCGGATCGCCGCCCCGCCGTTCCGCGGACCGCACCCGAACCCGGCCGGGACGTCCAGCGGCGAATTTCCGGTGATCGAATATACGATGCCGCTATCGCTCGACGACGACAGCTACGCGGCGTACATGAAAGCGGACCAGCAGGCCCGCACGATGACTTACGATCCGGAACAGCAGTTCACGTCGGACCAGCTGTTCGAGATCCCGCCGGACCCGATGCATGGCCGTCAGGCGGCGACGGGAGCTTGGCAGGGCGTGGACCAATTGCCGCTGGGCGCGTTCCAGCCGCAGGACGTCGATCGCTTGTACGTGCTGGGCGGCTGTGCCGACGTGCCGCGCCCGCAAGCCGAAAAACTACTGCGGCCCTTGGCGAACATGGACTTGGGCGAGCGGTTGGGCAAAGCGGCGGCGGGCGCGGCGAAAGCCGTTAGCGCGTTGGCCGGGGTCAAGCTGCCGGGAAAACCGGCGTCCGCGCCGGCGACCTCCGGAGACGTTTGCGAGTTTCTGACCGGCGTCCGGCCGGCGCAGCAACAGCTGCCGACCGTTCCGCAGGACGGTCGCGCACTGCCGGTCTTGGGGCGTTACGACGTCGTGGTGGTCGGAGGCGGCACGGGCGGCGCGCCGGCCGGCATCGGAGCGGCTCGGGCCGGAGCCAAGACGTTGGTGGTCGAGTACCTGCACGGCCTGGGCGGCGTCGGCACGGTCGGCGGGATTTCCACCTACTACTGGGGCAATCGCGTCGGCTTTACCGCCACGATCCAGGACGGCGCGACGCGGTGGGTGATCGAGCAGCGCATCGAGTGGTATCGGCAAGAGTTGCTGAAGGCCGGTGCGGAATTGTGGTACGGCGTCATCGGCTGCGGAGCCTACGTCCGGGACGGCCGCGTGATCGGTGCGGTGGTGACCACCCCCTACGGCCGCGGCGTCGTGCTGGCAAATACCGTCATCGATGCCACCGGCAACTCGGACGTCGCCGCTTCGGCGGGCGCTGAAACGATCTACACCGACGCCTCGGAATTCGGGATGCAAGGCACCGGTCTGCCGGGCTACCGGATCGGCGGCGCCTACAACAACACGGACTTTACGATCGTCGACGAAACCGACCTGGTCGACGTCTGGCACATGATGGTCTATTCCAAAGGCAAATACCCCGACGCATTCGATCATGGGCGGCTGATCGACACCCGCGAACGGCGGCGGATCGTGGGCGACGCGACCATCTCGTTGACCGACCAAATCAACGAGCGGACCTACCCCGACTCCGTCTGCCGTGCCTGGAGCAATTTCGACAGCCACGGTTACACGACCGATCCGTACCTGGTGTTGGAGCACCCGGACAAGAAAGGGATCGGCGTTTACATCCCCTTCCGTGCGATGTTGCCCAAGGGATTGGACGGGATCATTGTGACCGGTTTAGGCATCAGTTCGCATCGCGACGCCGTGCCGCTGATCCGCATGCAGCCCGACATCCAGAACGGCGGCTATGCAGCCGGAGTGGCGGCGGCGATGGCCGCGGCGGCGAATATCCCGATTCGGCAGATCGACGTGAAAGCGTTGCAGCAGCACCTGGTCGAGATCGGCAACTTGCCGGAAAACGTGCTGACCGATCAAGATTCGTATCCCTTATCTGACGAGCGGATCGCCCAGGCGGTGATCGGCTTGAAGCACGGCCGCGGAGCCTCGATCATCATGACCGATCCGGCGCGCGCGCTGCCGCTGGTCCGTGAAGCGTATCGAGCCGCGGCGAGCGACGACGACAAGCTGACCCACGCCCGCGTGCTGGCCGTGCTCGGCGACGACGCGGGCTTGGAGACCTTGTTGGCCAAAGTTCGTTCGTACGAGCAGTGGGACGACGGATGGAATTATCGCGGCATGGGCCAGTTCGGCGCGGCGATGAGTGATTTGGACAACTTGCTGGTTGCCCTGGGGCGTGCCGGGAATGCGAAAGCGGTGCCCGTCATCCTGGACAAATTGCGGCAGCTGGACGCCGGGCAGGCGTTCAGTCACCATCGCGCCGCGGGGTTGGCGTTGGAACTGATCGGCGATCCATCCGCCGCTGAATCGTTGGCCGAATTGTTGGCCAAACCGGGCATCGGCGGCCACGTTCACCACGACGTCCAGACGGCGCGGGAGCGAGGCGTCCCGGGCGGCACGAACGCGGAGCAGACCCGCCGCGAGTCGTTACGGGAATTGATGCTGGCCCGTGCATTGTACCGGTGCGGAGACCGCGACGGCGTGGGCGAACGGATTCTCCGCGAGTATACGCAAGACCTCCGCGGCCATCTGGCCCGGCATGCCGCGGCCGTGTTGGCGGAAAGGCGCTAGCCTGTTGACACGCTCGTCCGGTATGCGACAATCGTTTCCGGGTCCCCGC
>Ga0351864_10124_pt1 | contig 41255 bp, 31 predicted proteins | sample TotcelHFGM3001L9_FD_206758 | JGI IMG/M metagenome (GOLD analysis project Ga0351864, IMG submission 206758) | Enriched cells from coal bed in the Powder River Basin, Montana, United States - Total cells FGM rep2 HSBNCT.FGM.300.1.L9 ... | reverse complement strand
CTTTGATCCCACGCAAGAGTACCTCGAGCCTCCGCTGCGAGGCTATCGGCTGGTGAACGGCGACTATGAGAAAATCGCCGCCGACGCCCGAGGGGCATTGGTCAGCCAAGAACTGGGACTGCGACTACAAGCCGTACACGGACAACTGATGATGGTTCGGTTGGATACGGGGCAGCGGCTGCTGACAGCTGAAGAAGCCCGGCGTGCCGAGGCAGAGGCCCGACGTGCCGAGGCAGAAGCCCGGCGAGCGGCCGAGGCGGAAGTGGCTCGGTTGCGCGAGGAACTCCGCCGTCTTCAATAGTGTTGGACGCCCGCGGATCTGGCTTCGTTGACGCTACGGGGTCGGCTGGGAGACCTTGAGGAAGGAATCAGGGTCTCCGAAAAGGCAGTCGATTGCTCGTCGCCAGACTCGCCGGACCTGCCAATCCTGCTCAACAGCTTGGGTATCGGCGTCAGCGACCGCTACGTACGCACGGGCAGACTGGAAGACATGGAGGAGGCCATTCGGATCTACCGGCGCGCGGTGGAATGTACGCCGCCGGACTCACCGGAACTGCCCGAAAACCTGAATAATCTGGCGAATGGATTGAGCGACCGCTTTGCGCGCACGGGATCTCCGGAGGATCTAGAGAAAACGATCCGAGTCTATCGGCGGTCGGTACAATGCACGCCGCCAGACTCGCCGGAGGTGCCCAGGCACCTCAGCAACCTGGCCAACGGTCTTCGCTCTCGATTTGTGCATACCAGAAGACTGGATGACTTGGAGGAAGCGATTCGAGTCCGTCAGCAGGCCGTGGCCCTCACGCCCGCGAACTCGCCGGAACTGCCGCGCCACCTCAACAACCTGGCGGCCGTCCTAAGCGCCCGCTTCGCGTGTACCGGCCGACTCGAACACCTGGAAGAATCAATCCAAATCTCCCAACAGGTGGTTGCGAGAACGCCCCCCGATTCGCCCGAACTGCCCATGTATCTCACAAGCTTGGGCACCGGTTTGAACGTCCGGCAAAGGCTTTCAGGTCGGGCCGATGACGTGGAGGAAGCACGACACGCGTACCAGCGGGCTTGCGAGTTGGGACGGGATTCCAATCCCGCGGCGGTCATCATCAGCGGACGGTGTTGGGGTGATTGGGCATCCGACCGATGCGCGTGGGAAGAAGCGGTGACGGCCTACCGAGAAGCATTGAGCGTCGTCGATCGACTTCTGCGCGACCAGATCCTGCGGACAGACAAGGAGTCGTGGCTGCGCGACGCCCAAGGAATGACCGAACGTATGGCGTACGCTCTAGCCAAAGTCGGGCGTGCAGAAGACGCCGTGGTGGCGCTCGAAACCGGTCGCGCGCGATTGCTGGCCGAGGCGTTGGAACATAGCCGCCGGGACTTGGAATTGCTCCCGCAAAGTGGCCACACCGACCTGTATCAGAGTTACCGCAACGCTTCGGAAACAGTCCAGAACTTGCAACAAGCGGACCGTGCGGCCGGAGCGCCGTCCGGTTCGCCGCTTGCCGTCCCGGCGCACGCCGATCGGCACCAAGCCATCCAGGCGGCTCGCGAAACGCTCGACGCCGCGATCGCAGGCATCCGCCAAGTCGCCGAGTTCGAGGATTTTCTGGTTGCTCCCACGTGGGACCACATCCAGCGAACCGTCACGCCCGAGACGCTCCTGGTCTACCTGGTCATTACGTCTGCTGGCAGCCTAGCGTTGATCGTCCGAAAGGACGCTGGAGGTTCCGATGCAAGCCCGCAGCGCAAGCAAGAGGGATGCAGCGAAGACGGAACATGCCCTGATCGGCCCCAGTCAAATTCCTGCACAGCGACCGACATCCTCTGGTTGGATGAGTTCCGCAAAGGCGATTTGAACCTCCTGCTAGTCGAGCGTTCGGACGGCGAGGTAACCGGCGGCTACTTGCCTGCCCAGCTCGAACGGAGCGATTGGCTTCGGGCGAGTCTCGATGAGTCGCTTCCGCTGTTGGGGGCAAAGCTGTTGGGACCGCTGGCGGTGGCTCTGCGCTCGTCGCTGCAAGTTGGTCCGAAAGGCCCGGCACGACTTGGAAGCGGGAACGCGGGCGAAGGAACGGATCAGGTTCCGTCCGGCGGTCGAGACCTACCCCATATCGTCCTAATCCCCACCGGCCGGTTGAGCCTGCTACCGTTGCACGCCGGCCGGTATGTGTTGGACGGCCGGGATGTCTGCTTCTTGGATGAATTCACCGTTAGCTACGCCATCTCGGCGACCGCGCTGGCCAAAGCACGGCAGGAATCGCGGGCTCGGAGCGATACGCAGCTTCGCTTGGTAGGCGTTGGCAATCCGCTGCCAGAATCGTCGGAAGCGGCCGAGGATCGTCCAGGTGGTCTGCCTTTCGCCCAGGCCGAGTTGGAGAGCATCGCGGACATGTTGCCGGACGGTGCGGCGTGCGCGTTCTACGAGCACAACGCCACCCGGCAATCGTTGCTGGATGCATTGCCCGGCGCCAATCTGGTCCACCTGTCGTGTCACGGCCGTTTTCGAGCCGACGATCCGCTCGAATCCGGCCTGCTGCTGGCCGACGGCGAGTTGACGCTACGGGACATCATCGCGGCAGGGTTCACGGCGCTGGCTGCGACCCGCCTTGCTGTCCTGTCCGCTTGCCAGACAGCAATCCACGACTTCGCTAAGTTGCCCGACGAAGCCATCGGACTGCCGGCCGGACTGACGCAGGCCGGGGTGCCGGCGGTGTTAGGAACGCTGTGGAGCGTCAACGACGCCAGTACGGCGCTGCTGATGGTCCGCTTCTACGAACTGCTGCTCCAGAAGCATCTCCCACCGCCGGTAGCTCTGCATCTGGCGCAGATCTGGCTGCGTGACGCGACCAACGCGGAACTCGACGCTTATTTGAGCGGCCACGAAACCATCGCCTTGGCCCGCCAATCCCAATCGGAACGGATGCCGCTCTCGGCCGTCCACGCGTTGCTCAGCCAGGTTCTGAAAGGCGATCCGAACGAACGGCCGTACTCGCATCCGTACTACTGGGCTCCCTTCGTTTTCTATGGAGCCGAGGATTCGTTGTGAAGAAAACTGCAAACGGCGAAACTCGGCTCCGCGGGAGTGCAATGCGAGCCTGTCGTGATACGACGTCACCACAACAAGCATCACGCCGCGAGTTCTTCCACAAATTCGTCGCGATGGCTCCAGGAGATCGTCCGCACGTCGTATCCTTGAAACGCGGAAAGTAGATCGGGATTAAGTGGTCTTTCGGTGTCGTTCAGGAACACGTAGAAACGAGAGTCGCGTGACCGCACGTCCTTTGTGTCGGTCCACGAGAACAGAACCGACGTCGCGGCGTTGCGGTCGGGATTGTTGATCGCACGAATCAGACGTTCCGGATAACTCCGCGACTTGGGAATCAGGAAGTCGAACTTGTGGGTGAACCCCGTCTTGCCCGTGAACTCGACGCTTGGCGAGTACCGAACATCGTGTCCTCTAGGAAATGCGCGACGTCTTCCAAAAAGAGAGTGGCAACACGCTGCTTTCCTGTCATGAAGAGGTCGTTGACGGCGAGCATCGCCTGGGTCAAGGCATGCTTCTTCTGCGGGAAACTTGCTGGAGAAGCTTCTACGAATAGCTCTCCATCGTGCTCGCGGACGCCGAAGCCGTTCAGGATTGTCCGAAGCAGGCTCCGTCGGTTCGGAGTGTCGAACGAACACCCAGAAGACTCCAGGTCGCCGATGATGTAACCATCGTCGCTCAGACGCAGACCGCTTGACGTGCCAACAACGTAGATCTGCAATCGGTCGTTGTGCCGATCAAGGAACGGAGTAGTGATCTCGCACACACCGTCGATATCAGCCACGGAGATCTTGCCGCGCAACCAAGCAAGGTAGGACTCCACGAGTTCTTGGCACTTTGTCACCATCAGTTCACGCTCCTCTGAATCGATGGAATACTGTCTACTCTGCAGTAGCCGAGGAAGTCCTGCAACGTCCTAACCAAGTCGGTTGTGTTCGTGAAATCCGGCGGGACCGAATAGGCCCATTTGTCACCGTATCCTTCACAGTACACGAGGATTTCTACGACCGCGTAGCGTTCCTGATACGTGCATCTGGACAGTTTGATTCTGCCCTTCCGGTTCACGTCGAACATGAACGTGTCGCGACCATTCTGGGACTTCGCTTCGAGCTGGATCGAATCCCCCGCGATTGGAAACTGAATCGCACTCGATGCAACTAGCAGTTTCGGAACTTGGATCAGTTGGTCTGCCTTTTGCTGCGGTAGCATTTGCCTTTCTTTGGCAAATCGTGGTTGGTGCTTTAGACGATGACGGATTCCCAGATTATGGCCCAAATCGCGCAATAATTCAACTTGAAGAGACAGCTTCAGGGATTGAGTGCCTGGGACCTGTGACACGGGCTGTTCCGCGGCGACTCCGATTCGTCTTGGACTGTCCGCAGAATTCAGATCACGTTCCTCGGATGCGGCAAGCGCTCCGCTTTGGTACAATCGTGCGCCCTTTACGGCGCTGCCGAGTCGAACCCGTCCCAGGATGCAAACACGAGAATCCCGATGCCGGAACCTCCGCAGAATCCAGGACACTCGGTCTCCACGGCGCACCACGTTACTTGCCCGAGTTGCCGCCAAGAGTGGGAGGCCGATTTGTGGCTGATCGTCGACTCGGATCGGCGGCCGGACTTGGTCGAGCGGATACGAGCTGGCCAGTTGCACGAAGTAACGTGCCCGAATTGCGGTCAAACGGGTCAGGTCGATGCGCCGCTGCTGCTGTACCGGCCTGACGTCGAGCCGCCGATCCTGTTCTCGCCACCAAGTCAGACCAGCGGCGAACAGGACCAGGAACATGCCGTCCAGTTAGTCGGCGCTCTACAGCAGTCGTTGGGCGAGGTGTGGCAGGACGCTTGGGTCACCGAAGGCATTCCGGCGGCGGAAAGAGATCTCTTGCGCGAATTGTTGATCGCTAATTCTGACGGGGTTCTTCAGGGGCACGGAGCTGGAATTCCAGTACCTGCCGAACTCCGCTCTGATTTGCAGCAAGCTCACGAGTGCTTGCAGCAGTACCTGCGAACCGGCAGCCTTGCCGCGTTGGACACAGCGGCGGCGGCTTGCTCGCGCATCCTCGACCACCCCGAGTTCACGACCGTCGATGTGAGATTTCAGTTGGATACGTGTCACGGTGCGGCGCACGTATTCACGTGCCGCTTCGAGGCACGTGGGAATTTGGCCGATGTAGATCGCGCGTTGAATTTGTGTCAGTACGCCGTCGAGCATGCGCCCGCGGACTCGCCGCACTTGCCAACGTACTGGAACAATCTGGGGAACGTTTTGCGTGCCCGATACGGGCGGACTGGTCGGCAGGAGGACATGGAGGCGGCAATGGATGCCTTCCAAAAGGCGGTCGAGAGCACGCCACCAGACTCGCCGGAACTGCCTCGACACCTCCACAATCTGGCGACCAGTTTCATCGACCGCCACAGATGCAACAGTAAGGTCGAGGATTTGGACGAGGCCATTCGCCTCTTTCGTGAAGCCGTCGCGTGTACGCCACAAGATTCGTCCGACTTCCCACGGCACCTGAGCGGCCTGGGAACTGCTCTGATTGAATGCTACGGCCGCTCGGGTCCGTCAGAGAATGTGGAAGAAGCAATCCGAATCTGTCAGCAAGCTGTCTCACTGATGCCGCCTGGGTCGCCGGAACTGTCCACGTACCAAGCCAGCTTGGCTGGCGGACTGCTCTCGCGTTTCAGACATACCGATCGGTTGGAGGATTTGGACGAAGCGATTCAGTTATCCCAGCAGGCAGTGGCGTGCATGCCCATCAACTCACCCACTTTGCCTAATCTCCTCAACAACTTGGCCACCGGCCTTCGCAACCGGTACGCGCGCACTGGTCGGTTGGAAGACTTGGACGAAGCGATCCGAGTGTGCCGAGAGGCCCTGACACACACGCCTCCAGACTCACCCGATCTTCCCAGCCGTCTTGACAATCTGGCTGTCTGGCTGCGCGACCGCTATCGATGTGCCGGCAGGCTGGTGGATTTGGAGGAGGCGGTTCAAGCGTGGCGAGACGCGATTTCGAACAAGCTGGCCGAGTCGCGAAGTGTTCCAGGCTTACGCAGCAGACTTGCGGCAGTTCTGTTGGACATTTTTCTGCGGAAAGGGCGGCGAGCGGATCTGGATGAAGCAATTCAGCAATCCAGAAAGGCAATTCAGGATACGCCACAGGATTCGCCCGAGCTGCCAGGGTACTTGACCAACCTGGGCAACGGTCTCCGCGTTCGCTACTGGCAGGGGGGGCTACTGCACGACGTGCAGGAGGCCATCCAGGTCCAGAGACAGGCGGTGCAAGGCACGCCTTCGGACTCGCCGGAACTATCTGCACGTCTCAACAACCTGGGCAACAGTTTGCACGATCGTTACAGACGCATGGGCCGGGAGGAAGACTTGGAAGAAGCGATCGAGGTCTCCCAGCAAGCGACGATTCATGCCCCACCGAACTCACCTGATTTTTGCATCATCCTGAACAATCTGGGCACAACTTTTCACGACCTGTTTGATCGCAAGGGACGGCTGGAAGATCTGGAGGAAGCGATCCGAGTGTACCACCAAGCCATCGATTGCACGCCCCGGGACTCCCCGGAGTTGGCCGAAAACCTTAACAGCTTGGGCACTGCTTTGGGCAACCGTTTTGAACGCACGGAACAACAGGACGACTTGAGCGAGGCGGTGCGAGTACTCCAGCAGGCGGTCGAATGCACGCCCTCGGATGCCCCGGAGTTGCCTCGTCGGCTCAGCAATCTGGGCAGCGCTCTTCGCTGCCGATTTCTGAACATCGGCCGACTGGAGGATCTGGACGAGGCAGTTCGAGTGTATCAGGAAGCTGTGGCGCACACGCCGCCGAATTGCACAGAATTGGCTCGACATCTTGCCAGTTTAGGATCTGGGCTGAGTTTGCGTTTTGGCTGCACGGGAGACCAAGGATACCTGGAAGATTCAATCGCCGTTTCCCACGAGGCAGTTGCAAAGACGCCTGCTGGTTCACCTGAATTACCGTTGTATCTTACGAACCTGGCGACCGGTTTGAGTGTACGCTTCATGCGCGCAGGCCAACTCGAAGACTTGAACGAAGGACGACGCGGGTATCAGCGGTCTTGCGAGCTAACGCGTGATTCGAACCCCAAGGCAGCGATCATCGCTGGGCGATCTTGGGGAGATTGGGCAAGCGTGCGGGATTCGTGGAACGAGGCAGTGATGGCGTACCGGGAAGCACTAAGCGCCGTAGATCGCCTCTTGCGCGACCAGATTCTACGGCTCGGCAAAGAATCGTGGCTGCGGGAGATTCAGGGGCTGACCGAGCGCATGGCCTACGCGTTGGCCAAGGTCGGCCGCGCAGAAGACGCCGTCGTAACGCTGGAAAACGGCCGCGCGCGACTGTTGGCCGAGGCGTTGGAACATAGCCGCCGGGACTTGGAGCAACTTCCGCAAAGCGGCTACGTCGACCTGTACGAGAGCTACCGCCAAGCGTCGGAGAGGGTTCAGAATCTGCAGCATCCTGTTCGGATGGACCGCTCGTCGGCCGGATCGTCGCCCCCCGTGATTCCGGATGTGGATCGACACCGCGCCATCCAGGCAGCCCGCGAAGCGCTCGATGCCGCGATCACAGGGATCCGCCAAGTCGCCGGGTTCGAGGACTTTCTGGTTGTTCCTACTTGGGACCGCATTCGACGAGCGGTCAAGCCGGAGACGCCGCTGGTCTACTTGGTCACCACTGCCACGGGCAGCCTGGGGTTGATCGTCAGAAACGACTCGGGACGTTCCGAATTTAGCCCACGCACGGACGTCGGACATGACGAAAATCGGGTAAGGACGGCTCGCCCGGACGCTCTCCAGCCAGATGCCGGCGCGAATGTCGAGGTGCTGTGGTTGGATGAGTTCCGCGAAAGGGATTTGAACAGCCTGTTGGTCAAGCGTTCGGACACCAAAGTGACCGGCGGTTACTTGCCCGGACAACTCCAGCGCAGCGATTGGCTTCGCGCCAGTCTCGACGAAGCGTTACCGCAGTTGGGCACCAAGTTGATGGGGCCTCTTGCAGCAGCTCTGCAAGTGGATCTCGATGCTTCGATGGGACTTCATGGCAGCGCAGCCGCAGCCGGAACAGATCAAATCCCATCCGGCGGCGAGGATCTGCGTGGTATCGTCTTGGTCCCCACCGGTCGGCTGAGTCTGCTGCCATTGCACGCTGCCCGGTATGAGGTGGGTCCCGACGGCTCGGCGGGGCTCGAAACCGGGAACGACAGCAAAGCCGGGAAGCAAGTCTTGTCCGGCGGCCGGAACCCACTTGGCGGCCACCAGATTTGTTTCGCCGATGAATTCGCGGTCAGCTACGCCATCTCGGCGGTAGCATTGGCCAAAGCACGACAGGAGGCGCAGAACCGAAGCGACGCGCCGCGTTGTTTGGCAGGCGTGGAAAATCCGCTGGCAAGATCTGAGGCGGTCGGCGAGGCTTACCCCGGCAGCCTGCCGTTCGCCCGCGCGGAACTGGAAAGCATCGCGGACATGCTGCCGCGCGGCGCGGCATGGGTTCTCTACGAACACAACGCGACTCGGCAATCGCTGCTGGATGCTTTGCCCGGCGCCAGTCTGATTCATTTGTCCTGCCACGGACGTTTTCGAGCCGACGATCCGCTCGAATCCGGCTTGCTGCTGGCCGACGGCGAGTTGACGCTACGGGACGTCATCGCGTCTGGCTTCACGGCGTTCCGCGCCTGTCGCCTCGCCGTGCTCTCCGCATGTCAAACGGCAATCCAGGACTTCGCGCACTTGCCGGACGAAGCGATCGGACTTCCGGCTGGACTGACGCAAGCCGGAGTGCCATCGGTGCTGGGAACGCTGTGGAGCGTCAACGACGCCAGCACGGCGCTGCTGATGGTACGGTTCTATGAACTTCTACTCCAAAAGCACCTCCCACCGCCGGTAGCTTTGCGTCTGGCGCAGGTCTGGCTGCGCGATGCGACCAACGCGGAACTGGACGCTTACTTGAGCGGCCACGAAACCATCGCCTTGGCCCGCCTATCCCAATCGGAACGGATGCCACTCACAGCCGTCCACGCGTTGCTCGGCCAGGTTCTGAAAGGCGATCCGAACGAACGCCCGTATGCGCATCCGTACTACTGGGCGCCGTTCGTGTTCTACGGGGCCGAGGAGCCATTGTGAAGGATTGAGCAGGGGCCTCTGGACAGGAAGATTGGGGGACAGGAAGATTCATTGATGAACGGCATGTTCCTGTCCCTCATTTTCCTGTCAGTTCCAGCTCGTGCGTTGTTACTCATGGATCTTGACGAGGTGCGCATTTTATGAACCCCGAAACGACGATTGCCGAACTGCTCAGACTGTGGCCGCGTCTGCCGGACTTGGCCGGTGCTCGCTGGCCCGCGATGTACTGGCAACTCGTCGATTTGCTGCGGGCCTTCCGCCGCGCGGCGGCCGACCAGCAGCGGGCGGGCGTCGCCATCGGTGTCCAACGGTTGCTGGCCTCGGTACCAGGGGTCCGCGCGGCGTGGGCGGCGGAAAACGCCGTGCTGGTACGCGGGGGAGATGTCGTCACGCGAAGCGGTGCCTTTGCTGCGCCGGCGACGGAGGACGATGTGTGGGCGGCGGTGGACGACTTGCTCCAGGCGCCTGCGGTGACGCGTTGGACGGACGTGTTGGCGCCCGGCCGAGTCCAAGTCGGGCAGCGTTTCGCCGTCGTCGTCACGCTGACGTGCCAGGACGGCACGGGCAAAGAAGCGAAGCCGATTTTGGTCACGCCGGGTCAGACGGTGCGAGTTGTGCTGGCCGCTACGGAACTGGAAGTGATCGGCTCACGGACGAAGGAGTTGCGCGTGCTGGCGGATCGGGATAGCGAACCGGTGGTGTTTTTTGTGCGTGCTCCGGAACCGGGCAGCTATCGCGCGGTGCTCGATTTCTGGGTGGACCAGCACGTGGCGGCCAGCATGTCGTATTGCGTGTTGGCGGTGGAAGCCCCCGCCGAGCCGTCGGGGGCCACTACGCAGCCGGATGTGCTGGTGCCGGTGGTGCCGGTTCGCGCGCCGCATCCGGATCTGATCTTGCGGGTGACGACCGCCGATGGCCGCTTGCGATTCGACTTGGATTTCGCCGATACGCGGTTCGTCCAGCTCGAAGGTGAACGGTTGCGTGCGGATCCCGAGACCTTTCGCTACGAACTGTTGAGAGAAATCGAAGGGCTGGCCGCCGAGATGGGCAAGCCGCCGGATTTCCTCGTTCGCCACTTGGAGAAGATCGGCCAGCGGCTGTATCGTGACTTGTTTCCTCCCGAGTTGCGTCGCGAGTACCGGCGATTTTCCAAGCACGTCCACACGCTGCAGATTGTCTCCGACGAACCGTGGATTCCGTGGGAGCTGATCAAGCCCTACGACGACGAAGCGGGACAGGAACGGATCGATCACGACTTCCTGTGCATGCAGTTCGAGCTGGCCCGCTGGGTCTGCCCGGCCCCGAGTTCCGCTGCGGCCGAGATCGCCGTTGACGCGCTGGCGTGCATCGTGCCGTCGGATAGCGGATTGGTGGAAGCGCAACGGGAGCGGGACGACCTGACGGCGTTGGTTGCCGCGCTGGGGCTGACGCAGCACGTACCGGCACCTGCGGATCTGGCCGCGGTGGAGACGCTGCTACGCGGGAGTGTTCCGATCCAACTGTGGCATTTTGCATGTCACGGCGACGTCCATGCCACCTCGCCCGGCAAGTCGCCTTTGTATCTGGCAAACGGCACGCAGCTCGTTCCTGACGACCTTGTCGGACGAGCCCAAACTCATTTGAAATCCGACCGGCCGCTGGTATTCCTGAACGCCTGCCGTGTCGGTTCGGGCGGGCTGTCGATTACGGGATTGGGAGGTTGGGCCAACGTGTTGGTCGGAGCTTGCGGCGTCGGAGCGGTGATCGCGCCGCTGTGGAGCGTAAACGACGAACTGGCGTACGAGTTCGCCCGTGTGTTCTACGACGATCTGCGTACACAACCCGGGTGTACGATTGGCCAGGCAGTGCGTCAGGCGCGGCGACACGCGAGGGACGCCGCCCCGCACAACCCGACATGGCTGGCCTACACGCTGTACGCCCATCCCAACGCACGTGTTCGGCTGACGGCCGCCCCACAACATATCGCGTAGACAGTTAGCCGGCCGCCGAGGCGGCACGTCCCATGACTACCTCTTCCGCTGAATCGGGTAAGAGGGCGTTCAATTCTTTGACGACTTCGTCGGTGGTTCGCAGGCGGGCGAACTTGCGTTTCCAGATGGCGAAACAGGCTTGCTGCAACTCGGGCCACAGCGTCGCCACGCCATCCCTGGCTGCTGTGACGCGGTAGTTGTCGGCGGCCGGCAGAATTAAGGAACCGCCTTGCGGCTCAAAGCAAATGGCATTGGACGTTCGTTTCGTGTCAGGGCGCCGCTCGTCCGCTGTCTGTCTGGGACTGTTTGATGCCGGCCATCAGCTGGTCCAGCAGCGGGATGACGATCTGACGGTAGACCTGTTCCAGGAGGGGATTGGCCTTGATCCGCTGCATCGTCTCGTAGATGAGCTGGCCGTCCTGCTCGCTCACCTCGACCTCGACCGTCCGGCCCTCAGCATCCAGCAGGACGGTTATGTAGCGGAAGCCGACGGGCTCTTTCGGATGACGCTGGATGTCGTGCAGTTGCGCGGTATCGAAATCGAAGTCCCCGTCCGGTTTTTCTTGGGCCGGCTGCATAGCACGCGGCTTGGTGCCCAGAAACGACTGCATGACGCCCGACAATCGGTGCACCGATTGTTCGTCGGCCACGTCCTTCAACCGTGCGGACAGAATATCCAATCGGGCCAACTTGTCAGTCTCCGGCATCGCTTCCGATTCGGCGACGACTTGCTCCAGGCGCTTTCGCACCACGGCGGCGGTGACGTCGGCCGGATCGCCGACCATCCGCACTTCGGGCGCGGCTCGCGCCGCAGGCTCTTCGGCGGCCATCGCGACGTGGATCGTTCGAGCGTTTCGCAACATGCGGTCCGCCGCCCACCACGGCCGAAAAGTCCCAGCCAGTAACCCGACCGCCAGCGCCGCGTGAACCAGGAACGAAATCACCCAGCCGCAACGACGGTACCGGACGCGCGAACGGAAGATCGGAACGGGCGAGGTCATGCTGATATTGTACCGCCGGTTCACCGTTCCCGCAGGCTCCTCGCGACAGGCTCGCTGGAGTTTGTGATTTCGAAAGCCGACGCGTTTCCTGGCGCGCCCCTTGCGAAGGACACGGCGCAGCCAGCGGCGCGCGCAATTGGCCTTTATGACGTCTGCGAGCTGTGCTATGTTCAACGCGAACGTCGGATTCAACTACAAGCCGCGCCACGTATCGTGGTGGCATATTTTGCCTTGGGAGAAAGCACGATGAATAAAGTCCTCTTCTGCGTCCTGTCCATCTCACCACTGTTGGCCACTTCCTGCACCCAGGAGACACCGGTCGAAAGGGGCACGCAACGTGCCTCGAAGTCCGCAACTCCGAAAGCCTCCGAAGAGAACACCGTTACCGGGACGGTCGTCGAGACAATGAATGCCGCCAATTACACGTACGTTCAGATCGAGTCCGGCAGCGAACGGATCTGGGCGGCCGCTCCTGAGTTTAAGGTCGAAATAGGCGACCAGGTCACCATTCCCGAGGGAATGGCGATGCACAATTATCACAGCAAGACGCTCGACCGCGACTTCGAAGTGGTCTATTTCGTCCCCACGGTATATAGCAGCAGCGGGGATTCCTTATCTCAGGCCGCTTCTCCGCACGGCATGCATGCGGCACTGGCCGGTCACGCACGAACCGGCACGTCGAAGCCGGCTGAAATCGAATTCAGCGGAATCGAAAAACCGGAAGGCGGCAAGACGGTCGGCGAACTGTTCGCCAACAAGGCCGAATTATCCGGTCAGGAAGTCACGCTGCGCGGCAAGGTAGTCAAGTTCAACTCGCAGATCATGGAGAAAAACTGGCTGCACGTCCAAGACGGAAGCGGGGACGATGCTGCAGGCACTCACGATGTGACGATCACGACCGACGCCACGGCGAAGGTCGGTGACACGGTTTTGGTGCGGGGGCCGGTGGTCCTCGACAAGGATTTTGGCGCCGGCTACAAGTACGCCGTGCTCATCGAAAACGCGACGATAACTGTCGAATAACCTGCCCTCGCGTTATAACAATCTCCGGCACCTGGCTGAAGGATCTTAAAAGATGCGCGGATTTGGGTTCGGCGTTCAAAATTCAATTTTTGCCGATCGAGAGTTCAACCATCGAGCCGGAGCGTGGTCGGCCAAGATTGAATTTTGAACGCCCGACCCCTTAAGCAGATTTCACGCGGGGGCCCGCCGGAGGAGATGGAATCGAATGTCCGCCAACCGAATCACCCGTGGCTCGGCCGCGCGATTCGTGGCCGTGTTGAGTCTCCTGTTGTGCGGCGCGCTCGGCGCCCGCGCCGCCGCACCGGCGGCGTCGCGGCCGGCGCCGACGGCGGCGGACAACTTGATGAGGCCGGAGACGAATCGCGCGATCGAGAATGGCCTGGCCTATCTGAAATCCCAGCAAAATCCCGACGGCTCGTTCGGACGCGGCGCGTACAGTCGCAACGTGGCCGTCTGCAGCTTGGCGGGCCTGGCGTTCATGACTCGCGGCAGCACGCCGGGGCGCGGACCGCACGGCGAGCAAGTGAATCGGTGCCTGACGTTTGTGTTGGATCACGTCCGCGAGAGCGGCTACGTCATTGCCCCGGAGGCCGCCAGTCACGGCCCCATGTACGGGCATGGATTTGCGACATTGTTTTTGGCCGAGGTCTACGGCATGTCCTCCGAGCCGGCGCTGCGGGACAAATTGGTCCGTGCCGTCGACTTGATCGTCCGTACGCAAAATGAGGAAGGCGGATGGCGATACGAGCCCAAGCGGCAGGATGCGGACATCTCCGTCACGATCTGCCAGATCATGGCCTTGCGCGCGGCGCGAAACGCGGGCATCTTTGTTCCGCCCGAAACGGTCGATCGGTGCAGCGAGTACGTGAAACGCAGCCAGAATGCCGACGGCGGTTTCATGTACCAGCTGACGGCCCCCGGCGACAGCCGGTTTCCGCGCAGCGCAGCAGGCGTGGTCGCCCTGTACAGCGCCGGCATTTACGAAGGCGAGGAAATCGAAAAAGGGCTGGACTACCTGATGCAGCAGCTGCCACAGTCCAACAAAGCCCTGCAGGTGGAAGCGCACTACTTCTACGGCCAGTACTACGCGGTGCAAGCGATGTGGCAGGCGGGCGGCGAGCGCTGGCGGCGATATTACCCGGCGATCCACGATGCGCTGCTGGCGCGGCAACGGCCCGACGGTGCTTGGTTCGACCAGATCTCGGCCGAATACGGCACCGCGATGGCTTGCATCGTCCTGCAGATGCCGAATAATTACGTGCCCATCTTTCATCGCTAAGGTGCTTCGATGGTGATTGATACGATGCGCGGCACCGCCGAGAAGAGGCGCCTTGATGCGGCGGACGCAACCTGCCGCGCGACGGTTCTGGCGCTGGCGTTTCTGGCTGCCCCGCCGGCGATGTCGCAACAGCCGCCGCTCTCCGCCCTATTGCAGGAGGGCGAATCGTTTGCCGCCCGCGTCGAGCACATCGACGCCGAGTGGACGATTCAGTTCGAAACGGACGCGGCCCGGCGAGTGGTGCCGGCCAAAGACTTGGTTCGGTGGGGCGAATATGCCGATTCGTTTCGGCTGATGCAAGTCGTCTTGGCCGACGGCAGTCTGCTGGTCGCCCAGATAGCTCGCTTGGCCGGCGAAACACTGGTCGTCGACGGAGAGAGTTGCGGCCGGTTGGAAATTCCCCTGGCCCGGGCCCGCGGTGTGATCGTCGATCCGCCGCCGTCGGCGGTTGCTCGTGATCGGCTCTGGGAACAACTTTCCGCGGCGCAGGGCATCGAGGACCAACTGATCCTCAAGAACGGGGACGTCTTGCGCGGCGTCTTGAAAACCGTTCAACCGCGCGACCCGTCGGCGCTGTCCGGTTCGCTCGTTACGACCTTTGCCGTCGAAGGGCGCGACGTCGCGGTGCCCGAGAGCCGAATCCTGGCGATGATCTTCAATCCGGCCTTGGTGGATCCGGCGGCCAAGCCGGCATTTTGTATGCTGGCGGGATTCCGCGATGGCAGTCTGTTGAATGTGACTCAGGTTGCGGTGGACGGATCGCTGGTACGGTTGACGCTGGCCGGCGCCGTGACGCTGGAACTCGACTCGCCGTCGCTGCGGACGGATCTCACGCTGCTGCAGCCGACCGGCGATCGCATCACCTACGTATCGGATCTGCCTCCGCTCAGTTATAAACACATTCCGTACTTGGAAACCTCGTGGCCGCTGGGCCGAGACCGCAGCGTAACGGGCCAGCGGCTCCGCCACGGCGGTCAGACGTATCCCAAAGGCCTGGGGATGCACAGCGCTTCGCGTGTGGCTTTCCATCTGGACGGCCGCTGGCGGCGATTCGAAGCCGAATTGGCGTTGGACGACACAGCCGGGCGGCAGGGGAGCGTCGTGTTTCGCGTGTTCCTGGGCGACGGGGCCGACCAATGGCAACGGGCGTACGAGAGTCCCATCATGCGCGGCGGCGAACGGACGGTCCCGATTTCGATCGAGATCGGCACCGCCCGGGCGATCGCGTTGATCGTCGATTTCGCCGATGGCGGCGACGTTTTGGATCGAGCCGCATGGCTGAATGCACGGCTCGTGAAGTAGGCACCCATGAACTCCATCGTCAACGTTGGCTTGCGGCTTTCCGCCACCGCCGCGGGGGACCCGGACGGCGTGGCGATCGCCGAACCCGCGGACCGCGATGCTCGAGGCAAACGCCGCTATCGCCAGATCACCTTCCGGCAATTGGAAGACGACAGCAACCTGCTGGCCGACGGCCTGCGGTCGCTGGGCGTCGCGCCCGGTACGCGGATGGTCCTGATGGTCCGGCCCAGCATCGACTTCATCTCGCTGGTGTTCGCCTTGTTCAAATCGGGCGCGATCAGCGTGCTGATCGATCCGGGCATGGGCCGCAAAAACCTGCTCCGCTGCCTGGCGGAAGCGGAACCGGAAGGTTTCGTGGCGATTCCGCTGGCGCATGCTCTCCGCTGTTTGATGCGCGGCCGGTTTCCCCTGTCTCGTTATCACGTGACGGTCGGCCGCCGCTGGTTTTGGGGCGGACCGACGGTCGCCCAGTTGCGGGCGCGGACGCTACGGCCCGAGTTCCAGCCGGCGGCAACCCAAGCGACCGATCCGGCCGCGATCATTTTCACGACCGGCAGCACCGGCCCGCCCAAAGGCACGCTGTACTCGCACGGCAATTTCGATCGCCAGGTGGTCGAGTTGCGCGACTTTTACGGCATCCGCCCCGGCGAGCTGGATCTGCCGGGTTTTCCCTTGTTCGGTCTGTTCAATTGTGCCATGGGCGTCACCACGGTGCTCCCGGACATGGATCCCACGCGGCCGGCCCGCGTCAATCCGGCATTGATTATCGAGGCGATTCGAGACTGGAACATTACGCAAGCCTTTGGCTCGCCGGCCCTCTGGAACGTCGTCGGCCGCTACTGTGAAGACCGGCAGATCCAACTGCCGACGCTCCGCCGCGTGCTGTCCGCCGGCGCCCCGGTCCCGCCGCACGTGCTGCGGCGGATCAAGGCGGCGATTCCCACCGACAGCGACGTCCACACGCCTTACGGCGCCACCGAAGCACTGCCCGTGGCATCGATCTCGGCGACGGAGGTTCTCGGCGATACGGCGGCCCGCAGTCAACAAGGCGCCGGCACGTGCGTCGGCCGGCGATTTCCCGGGATGGCCTGGCGCGTGATCCGCATCGACGACGGTCCGATCGCGTCGATCGAAGCGGCCGACGTGCTGCCTGTCGGCGAGATCGGCGAACTGATCGTCCAGGGGCCCGTCGTGACGCGGCAATACGTCACGCGCTGTGAAGCGAACGCCTTGCACAAGATTCGCGACGGCGAATCGTTCTGGCATCGCATGGGCGATGTGGGATGGCTGGACGAGCAGGACCGGTTCTGGTTCTGCGGCCGCAAGTCGCATCGCGTCCGCACGGCGCAAGGCGAGATGTACACCGTTGCGTGCGAAGCCATTTTCAACCAGCATCCACAGGTGTACCGCAGCGCGTTGGTCGGAATCGGCCCGGCCGGCCAACAGACGCCCGCGATCGTGGTCGAACCCTGGCCAGACCGGAGACCGCGCTCCGAAGCGGAACGAAAAACGCTGGGCGCTGAACTGCGTACGCTGGCTCAAGCCCATTCGCACACGCGGACGATCGAGCACTTCTTGATCCACCGGGCGATGCCCGTCGACATTCGCCACAACGCCAAGATCTTTCGCGAACAACTGGCCGTGTGGGCGGCGGAAAGACTTGGCTCGAACAGGCCGGGCGCATTGCCCTAACTGAACCCGATCGCAGTTGCACTTTCCCAAACGGCGTATCCAGGAGCGGTATCATGAACCAAGTCGGCGTGGGGCTGGTCGGCAGCCAGTTTATCAGCGCGATTCATTTCGAAGCGTTCCGCACGGTAGCCGATGCGGAGGTCCGGGCCGTCGCGTCGCCGACCCCGGATCACGTGCGGAAGTTTGCGGCGGACCGCGGCATCCGCCGCTGGTTCTGCGATTATCGGGAAATGTTCGATCTGCCGGAGATCGACATGGTCGTGCTGGGATTGCCGAACGATCTGCACTGCGAAGCGGTGCTGGCCGCGGCGGCGGCCGGGAAGCACGTCGTGATCGAGAAGCCGCTGGCGCTGAATCTGGCCGAATGCGATCGCATGATCGAAGCGTGCCGCCGGGCCGGCGTCAAGCTGATGTATGCGGAAGAGTTGTGTTTTGCGCCCAAGTACGTCCGGCTGAAGCAGTTGCTGGACGAGGGGGCGTTGGGCCGCCCATACTTGCTCAAGCAGGCGGAAAAACACGACGGCCCGCACGCGGCGTGGTTCTGGGACGTGCGTCGCTCCGGCGGCGGCGTGACGATGGATATGGGCTGTCACGCCGTCGAGTTTTTCCGCTGGATGCTGTCCGGGCCGGATTGCCGTCAGCGTCCTCGGGCCGTCAGCGTTCAAGCCCAGATGGGCACCTATGTCCACGGAGATCGCACGATCGGCGACGACGATGCGGTGATCATTGTCGAATTCGAGAACGGCTGCCGCGGCTTGGCGGAAGAAAGCTGGGCCAAGCTGGGCGGCATGGACGACCGGGCCGAAGTGTATGGCAGCGGGGGCGTGGCCTATGCCGATCTGATCCGCGGCAATTCGATTCACACGTACTCCCAGCGCGGTTACGGGTATGCCGTCGAGAAAGCCGGCCTGACCGCCGGCTGGAGCTTCACGGTTTTTGAAGAAGCCTGGAACTACGGCTTTCCGCAGGAAATGGCTCACTTCGTGGCGTGCGTCCAGCACGACCAAACGCCGCTGGTCACGGGCGAGGACGGCCGCGCCGTCCTGGAGATCCTGCTGGCCGCCTACGCCTCGGCCGGTCAGGGCCGCAAGATCGCATTGCCATTTCCCAGCGACGCGCAACGGCCGATCGACCTGTGGAAGAATTGCGACGATTGTTTGCCGAGCGCCTGACGGTTTACCGGGTTCTGAAAGGCCGCTTGGGATTCCGTCTTCCGTTCCGTGGAAGATCTGCCACACCTGGCAAATACCGGAAAACAGGGCGGCCCCGGCGGCACTGAGCGCCGGCTGTCAATTTACGACGTCACATGCCGGCATCTTGTCGGCCATCCGCTGCGCCCGTTCGATGGCCGGAATCATGTCGTCGAAGATCCGTCCGGCGCCGTCGTGAAAGACGCGGCCGACCAGCAGATCGGTCAAATCGCCCCGGTAGTGCGGATGCTCTTTCAGGAAGTGCCCGAAACTGAATTCGGGCGTATAGTAGGCGTCGACCAGCTTGCGAATCCAAGCCGCGCCCTGACAGAACTCAGGGATCCAGCAGCCCAACTGCTCCGCCGACGTGTCGCCGTGGCGGAGTCCTTCCGCGATGGCATCCGCCGCCAGCTCACCCGATCGCAAGGCCAGGTAAACGCCCGACGAGTAGATGGGGTCGATAAAGCCGAACGCATCGCCGACCAGTACCCAGCCTGGACCGGCCTGCTGCCGCGTGGTATAGGAGAACTCTTTCGCCACGTGGAATTCGCCGAGGAACTCGGCGCCGGCCAGCCGCTCGCCCAGCGCCGGGCACTTGGCCAGTTCCTCCTGATAAACTTCCGCCGGTTTGCCTCGGCCTCGCAGCAGGTAGTCGTTCGCTCCCACCACGCCGATGCTCGTGATTTCGTTCGACAACGGAATGAACCAGAACCAGGACTGTTTTCCCTGGGTGTGCAGGATGATCGTCGCGCCGCCGTTCTCGCCTGGATCCCGGCGGGCGTGGCGATAATATCCCCAGATGGCCGCGTTCCGCAGTCTCGGATCGTCCTGGCGCAATTGCAGGGCATTGGCGATCAAAGCCTGCTGGCCCGTGGCGTCCACGACGACCGTGGCGGCGATCTCGACGCCTTCCGCACCACGCCGGGCGAGCCGCACGCCTGCGGCTCGCGGGCCGTCGAACAGCACCGCCTGGACGCGCGTCTGGTCGTAACAGTCGGCCCCCTTGGCCGCCGCATTGTCGAACAGCAGCTTGTCGAACTCCGCCCGCTCGACCTGCCATGTTTGCGAACACTCGCGGGGATCGCGCTCTCGAAAGAAAAACGGCTGCGACTCCTTGCCGGTATGGGTGACGAACTGGACGCTGAGCTTGGGCACAAAATCGCTTTGCTTCATCCGCTCCAAGACGCCCAGTCGCTGGAGCGTCCAATACGTTTCCGGCATCAGCGATTCACCGACATGGAAGCGCGGCACCTGGTCGCGTTCCACCAGCAGCGTGGAAAATCCGGCTTCGGCGACCAGCGCCGCCGCCGTCGACCCTCCCGGTCCACCGCCGATGACGACACAATCATATCGCGTTTGCATCGCTTTACCCGCCTCGAAAAAACCGCCGCCTGAATTCCAAGAACTGTCGCCGCCGACCACTGTCCCCGTATTCTACTCCGGCGTCAACCCCCGGTCTCCACGGCGATGTTGAATCGGGCCAGATCCATGTGTCCCCGGCGCCGCTTTGTGATAGAATTTGATGGAGAGACTGCATCTCCTCTCCGCCTGCGGCGAACGGTCGCTGCAGACGCGCAACGTGGACTTGCCTCAAGGAGCTGTCGATGAACTGGTTTCCTAAACGCACCGTGGTTGTCCCCGTGGACTTTTCCGACGATTCGCTGGCGGCCGTTGAGACGGCTTTGGACTTGGTCGGCGACACTTCGGGAGTCCGCGTGGTGCACGTGCTGCCCGAAGCGGCGATGATGGACCCCGATCCGGTCTGGATTGAGATCGACAACGCCAACCGAGCGGAGCGGACGACGGAGGCTCTGCGGGAGCTTTTGCCGGGCGAGAAGTACGAGCAAGTCCAGATCGAGATCGAGTTCGGCGACCCGGGCTATCGCATTGCGGATTTTGCCCAGCGCGTCGGCGCGGAATTGATTGTGGTCCCCTCGCACGGCCGCACGGGCTTGGGCCGCATGCTGCTGGGCTCCGTCGCCGAACGGGTGATTCGGTTGTCGCATTGCCCGGTGCTGGTCCTGCGGAAATGAGGCTCCCGCGCGTCGGCGCTTGCGTGGACCGCCCGCGGGCTCGCCAGGAGGAAATCGTCTGTGACCCGACACATGCTGGGACGCCCGATGGAGATCCTGTTGATCGAGGACGGGCTGTTAGACGCGCGGCTGACGATCGCCGCACTGAAGAAAAGCGGCCTGCACCACCGCTTGACGCTGCTCCGCGACGGCGAAGAAGCCCTCGCGTTCCTGCGGCGCGTCGCGACGTTTGCCCGCGCGCCGCGTCCCGATCTGATCCTGTTGGATCTGCTATTGCCCAAAAAAAACGGCTTCGAGGTGCTGGCGGAGATCCGCCTTGACGAGAGCCTGCGCGAAATTCCCGTGGTGATCCTGACCGCCGCGGACGATGAAGGATTTCCGGCGCGTGCCGAACAGTATGCCGTCGAGCACTTCATCAAGAAGCCTGTGAATTTTGACAAGTTTCTCGACGCCGTCAAGAAGCTCCGCAGCTACTGGCATCGCGATCTGATTCTGCCTTCGCTGGATTAGCGCCGGATCCTGGCAGCGGGCTACCGGCCGGTCCAGAGGACATCGCGTACCGCCGGTCCGCTGTCGGACGGCCGGCGATTGAAGAACGTGTCGTAGTAGGGAGCGTTGGCGTCGACCCATGTGACCAGGGTCAGCCATTGGTCCGGCGTCAGCTGAACCTCGCGACGGTGCAAGTCGTCGTCCAGCAGCACGCGCACCAAAACGCTTTTGTGGGACCCGAATTCCAGCGGCTTGGTCACGGCCGCGTTGCTGAAGCGATTCGACACGGATACCAGCGTCTTGGCGGCCGGCGCGCCGGCCGTTGCGGCGCCGGCGGGACGCAAGCCGAACATCGTCCGAAACGATTGCAGGAAGCCGTCCGCCGCTCGCGTCGCCGACAAATCCAGTTCGCCGTCGGGCTGCGCGGCGCCGTGACAGCGAACGCAGTGCTGGTCGAGCATCGGCTGGATCAGATGTTCGTAGCCGAGCAGGCGTTCGGCGCCCCACGGCGGCGGCGACGGCGCGTCGGCAGGCCGCGTGAGGGCCGCCAGCGTGGCGGCCGGCCCCGGCCGCCCGGCCGAAAGCTCCGCACGGCTCCCCTCCGCTCGCGGCGTTTGGCTCGACGACTCGTGACAGCCGATGCAGCCGCGCACTTCACCGGCATGGAACGTCACGTGGCTCCGCATGCGGCGGATCTCCATCAGATTCTCGTCCAGCGCTTGGAAGTAAACGGACGTGTCCGCCGGGACGGTGAAATGGGCGGAGCCGTCGGCTTCGACCGGCACAATGCCCAGCACGCGGACCGGCGCCCACTCCCAGTATCCGAATTGCTTCTCCCACGCATTCCCGGGGATGTACCGCATGGCGCCGACCTGTTCGTCCAGCGGCCAGCCGATCCGCTGCGAAATCCGCAGGTACTTGATGCGGCCGTGCGGCCCGCCCTTCAAGCCCTGGTTCGCGTCCGCCACATAGCAGGTCGCCTCGGCTCGCGATGGATCGGCCGCCGGCGCGACGATCGGCGGTCGAGGCCGCGCGCGCACGGGCAGCGGGAAGGAACACGAGTAGATCCGTTCGCGGCGAACCAATTCTTTGTTGCCAAAGACGTCGATCAGATACAGGGCAAAGCCGTTGGCCCGCGTGCTGCTGCTGTAGGAATAGGACACCAAGAAGCATTTGTCGGACAAGGCCCACGGCGTCTGATAAACGCCGCCCCGGTCCCGGACGCCGCCCTCGGCGACCGGTTCGCCGGCCATTTTGCCTTCTTGCGGCACGACGCCCGGCGTCACGATCCGCAGGCCGCTCGGATCGTTGATCCCGCGTGCCGGATCGATCACCACCACCGGGCCGTAGGCCAGTGTATGGTGTCCGGTAGCAATGGATACCAACCGCGGCGTGCCGGGAATCGAACGCGTATCGCGCAGGCCGTAGGGGAAGGACATATGTTGTTTGTAGAGCGCGTCGGCCTGGGTGCCGTCGGGACGCATGGTCCAAATCGAATGGACCTCCAGGAAGTGCCGCTCCTGATACTCCCAGCGCGTATAGCCGATCAAGCCGTTGTCCAGTGTATGCGGATAGCGGTCGATGTCCTTGTTGTCGTTCAACCGCCGCAGAGAGCCGCCCTCGGCATCCACCGAGTACAAATTGATGACCGTGTGATCCGCCGAAAACTTGCCGCACTCGCTGCTGCGGCCCGAGCGGTCCGAGGCGAAGGCGATTCCGCCGTCGGGCAGGTAGGTCGGCTCGAAATCGCTCCAGTAGGGATCGTCCGTCACCTGCCGCAAACCGCTGCCGTCCAACCGCACTTCGAAAATGCGCGTCGCCGGCTGGTCGCCGCGCAGCAAGAACGCATAATCGCCGCTGAGCGTATCCCACGGCGGCGGCCAGCGAGGCTGGCGGGCGTAGCCGAACACAACACGGTCGGCATCCCACTCCATGTCGATGCCGTGGACGTGTCCGGGGCCCAGTCGGCCGCCGAGCACGTCGCGGACGGGATCGCCCGGATGCAGGCCGGCTTGGACACCGATGTCGCCGCCCGGTTTGTGGCCCCAGGGATATTGCGAGCCGGTAATGTTGGGAAATGAGGCCGGGTGGCACTTGACAAAAGCGACCTGGTCGAAGTCGATGGCCGGATTCGCCAACACAATCGTCCGCGCGGCGTGGCGCGCCGCCAGCCAGACGCGGCGATGGCCGGACAAATCGCCCGGCGTTTGGGCGATTTGGGCTGCCAATCGATCCTGGAGCGTTTGCAGCCGGTCCAAGAGCGCCCGTAGCGGGCCGACGGCATCCGCTGCGAGCCCTCGCAATTCGGCGTCTGCTAATGATCCGCCGGCCCGCCGCACAATCAGGCCGGCCGAACTGAGCAGTCCGCCCGCGTCCCGGTGAATGCCCCAGACCGTCGCTTGCCGCACATAGTCGGCAGCGAGCAGAAAGTCGCCGTCCAGGCGGGCCCAGCGCACGAACCATGCCGGCGGATTGCTGCCCGGCCACCGCTCCACTTGGCCGTCGTTTTCGTTGTTGACCTTGGTCGCGATAGCCCATTCGGCGATTCCGGCCACGAACGGGTCGTCATGATCGAGGAGTACCGCCGCTTCCTCTGCTTGCGCATCGGTCAGCTTGCCCTCGCGAGCCGCAGCCAACAGCACTTCCGCCCGCGCCAGCGCGGCATCGGCCGCCATCGCGGCAACTGTGGTAACGGTCGCCGGGCCTCCAGCAGTATCCTGCGCGGTCACAGTGGGAAGAAACAGGAACAACAGGGAAATCACGAATGTGAACTGCCGCGACTCACGCCGGTTCATGGTGGGCTCCACGGGGGGGCTGCCTGGATATTTGTGCAACGGCCCTATTCTGCCATGCCATCGCTGGGTAGGCAACAGGAGAAACGCGAGTCTGGCGGGGAAAGGCACTCCAGCTCTACACACGATAGTGGGGATTGATTTCCCTTCACTTCTCTATCGGAGTTCCGGCGAGTTCTCGCGGCATGATGGACGGCAAGAATGTGCCCGCTCCACAACTCGTTCATGCCATCTAGCAAATAACCGGTCGATTGGCGTAAAATAATCGATCGTTCGTGTCGGGAGTTTCTGTTTTGCGGCCAAGCCGTCTGGCCCGACTCGTTTCCTGTCCTCTGTTAAACCGTGCCGATTGGAACGTTGCCGTCTGATGTATCGCACCCTGCTAAAATCTAAAATCCACCGCGTCCAAGTCACGGATGCCGACTTGCACTATGTAGGCAGCGTGACCATTGATCGTCGCCTGATGGAGGCGGCCGATATCCTGGAGCACGAGCAGGTGGATATCTACGACATCACCAACGGCGCCCGCTTGACCACCTATGCGCTCGCCGGCCCCTTGGATTCGGGCACGATCTGCATCAACGGGGCCGCTGCGCATCTGGTCCGGCCGGGCGATCTGGTCATTATCGCCTCGTATGCGGTGTACGACGACCAAGAGGCCCGGCGCCACCAGCCTCACATCGTGTTGGTCAACGCCCGGAATCGCATCGCGTCGGAAGATATGCCGCCGACGGAAGAAGACGTGTGCTGATCATTGCTACGCGCCAGAGTCGCTCTGGACCTAGTGTTAGGCGCGACATCATCCACAATTGTTTTCTTGACGTCCAAGACGCTCGACCGATAGAATACAAGCGGTGGATATTGCGGAGGTTGCGGCGGGCCGCCTAGCAAAGGCGGAGAGGGAGAAAGAGTCGATGGCGCGCAGCGGTTTGATAACGGTGGTCGTTTGGGCAAGCCTTGTCGTTTGGCAGGACCACGCCGCCGTGGCCCAGCAAGTTCAACTTACCTCGCCGTTTCAGACGATGAACGACAGTTTCTACGAGAATTTTGGATTCGGCGGGATCAACGCGGGACGGAGCGGTCCCCGAGGCAATTGGAACTTCAACACGGGGCCGGCAAGTTCCACGCCGCCACCTTTTGGCGGTTACGATCCGGCCGCCGACGCGAGATTCGGAATGCGGTTCGGCGGCCCGTTGGGACTGGGATTCAATATGCTGGCCGGGCAAGGCAGCACGCGCAGCAACACGGTGACCGCGCCCACGATTGTGATTCCCAATGGAGGAACGGGATCTCTGTTCAGCGGCTCCATCCGGCCCTTTGTCACGGGCGTGATTCCCGTCGTGGGCGATGCCTCGTTCGGACCGATGTTGCCGATGCCGCCGCAATCGGCGGTCAGTCCCGTGGCCCAGCGCGTCGCCCAGTTGCAGCAGCAGCGGGCTGCGACGCAGGCGGGCGGCCCGGGCGCCGGAGTCGCTCCCGCTCCGCCGGCGCCCGCCGCGCGTGACGCAGCGCCCCTGGTCCTGCGGCCCGCCGCCGGCGAGGCCGACGCAGGACGGCCGGCGACGCGAGCGGCCGGCAGTACCGCCGCCCACGGCGACCTGAGCGTGGCCGAGATTCGCCGCCAACAAGCAGCCGAGGATGCGACGCGGCTGGAAGAGATCCAGGTGCGGATCGAAAAGGCACGAGGTTTGGAAGAGGCCGGCAAACCGGGCCTGGCCAAGATCTATTACCAGCAGGCTGCCACGCGCGCCGACGGGGAACTGAAAAAGCAGCTGCTGGACAAGATCCGCACTCTGGACGCGGTCCCCTGAAGATCGTTGCGACGGGCGGCTGCCGGTTTTTTGGGCCGCTTCGTCGTGCGTCAATCCGATCGCTCCGGCGCGAACTTCTCCGGCAGGTACTCGACCATCCGGGCAACGTAATCTTCCACGTGACCCTTAGTTGGCATCGCAGCTTGGCGGACGGCGGGCAGGGCGGGCCGAGCGGCGGCGCCAAGTTGGTCCAGGACATTGAGCGCTCGCAGACGAATGACGGCGGAATCGTCTTGCAAGGCGGCTGTCAGCACGGGCAAGGCGTCATTCAGTTGCCCGGCGTTCGCCAGCGCTTCGGCTGCCGGTACGCGGACGTCGGGGCATTCATCCTGGGCGGCCTTCCGAAGTGCATCGGTCGCAGAACGGGCTTTGCCGCCCAGCGCCGCCAGGCCGGTCGCAGCCCAGAACCGCTCGGCCGGATCGCTGGCTTGCAACAGTTCGACCAGCGCAGCAATGTTGGTAGCACTCCTGCGATTGGCAACATCGGCGGCGGCCAGCAGCCGCTGCAACGGATTCGCCTGCGGGTCGTGGGCCACCTCCCACGGCGTACGGTCTCGGCTGCGCCGCTCAAGTTCGTATTCGGATAACAGGCCCAAGTCACGAGTTTGCTCCATCCAATCGCGGCATTCGCGCCGCATACGTTCCAGCACGGCCTTGAACCATGGATCGCCGGCCAAGTTATGGACGTGGTGCGGGTCGGCCTCGTTATCGTACAGCTCTTCGATCGGTTTGTCGGGTTGGAAGTAGCGGGCTTGAATCTTGTTCAATTTGCCTTCCTGGGCCATCGCCCGCCAGACTTTCATCGTGGGCATTTCTTCCGTATAGCTGGTGAACTGGGACCAACTGCGATGCGGCTGGTAATTGCGCATATATTGAAAGCCCTTGTCGCGCACGACCCGCACGGTATCGAACCGTTCCGCCATCCGGTCGCGGGTCGCATAGACATACGTCCGCGGCTCGGCCGCTTTCGGCCCCAGAAAAGCGTAGCCCTGGATATGGTCGGGAATTGCGACGCCGGCCAGACTCAACACGGTCGGCGCAAAATCGACGAAACTGACCAGCCGATCGGACACGCTACCCGCCTCGCCTGGTGCCCAAGCCTGGTACTTGGCGGGAAACCGTACGATCAGCGGGACGTGCAGGCCCGCCTGCCAGATCCACTTCTTACAGCCCGGCATGCCGGCTCCGTTATCGCCGAAGAAAAACACGATTGTGTCGTCTGCGAGGCCGTCCTGTTCCAACTGCTGCAGCACGTCGCCGGCTTGGTAGTCCATGGCCGTGATCAAGTCGTGATAGCGTGCCCAGTCTTGCCGCACTTCGGGCGTATCGGGGTGGAACGGGGGAAGCGCCACGCCCGCCGGATCGTGCCGCTGGTCCGGGGTCAGCCGCGCCGTATGTTTGGCAAAGCCGGCGTCGCTCTGGCGAATCTGGCTCTCGTGGCAAACGGTAAAGTTGAACACGCTGAAGAAGGGCTGATCGGGTTGCCGGTTTCGCCAGTGGGCTTTGTTGCTGCTCTCGTCCCACGCGGTCTTGGGCGGGGCAAAATTGTAATCGGTCTTGACGTTATTCGTACAGAAATAGCCGGCCGTGCGGAGATACTCGCTAAAGCACTTGATCGTGTCGGGCAAGCGGGTTGTACAGCGCATGTTGTGGCTGCCCAGCGTCGACGGGTACACGCCGGTGATCAAGCACGATCGGTTCGGCGCGCACACGCCGGTGACTCCAAAGGCGTGGGTGTATCGGACACCTTGCGCGGCCAGCCGGTCCAGCACCGGCGTTCGTGCATAGGTGTCGCCGTAACAGCCCAGTTCGGGACAGATGTCCTCGGCCGTAATCCACAGGATATTGGGCCGCTGCTCGGCGGCGGTTGCGGTGAACGACAAGCACGCGGCCGCAAGCCAGATCGGAAGCGTTCGGCTCATGGTTTTTTCCTTTCCAGTTGGGGTGGCTGTTTGGCCGGGAGCGTCAGCTTGGCCGGAAAGTTGGGAAACAGCCGTTTGACGGAATCGGCGGTCAGGCTTCCGCCATCGACGAACGTCCACGTCTTGCCGTGATCCGCCGAGATTCCCAGCAGCCACGTGCGGACCAGCGCGCGGCCTTCGGGTACGGTCATTTCCAAGTCGTAGGGCAGCACGGCAAACCAGTCGTCGCCGCCTCGAGCCAGTTCGACGCCGGCGCGAATGCTGGCGGACAGCAATTGAATCCCTTGCCGCGTCATGTCCCGCTGGCCCGTTTTAAGCGTCTCGATCAGCCGCTCGCGCCCTCCCATGGCGTGAACCAGCTTGGGATGGGTCCAGCCGACGAACCGTTCCAGATCCCCGCCGACCAGCGCATCACACGCGGCGCGGGCTTGGTCCGTAGCCGCCCGCTCGGGAGAAGCATCTGCCGCAAGGGCGTTTGCGCCCACCAACGCGAGCAAGGGGATGATCGACAGCAATTTGCATTTCGACATGGGGGCTCCGGGGAAAGGACTTAGGGAACAGCGCATTATCGTCGCAATGCCACGAAAGCACCAGCCGGTGATTAGCAACGCCACGGCCGGCGCTGGGATCGTCAAGATGTGCAACGATCGGCGTCAGGCGGAGGGCGGAAGCTGGTGCATGGGGCCGCCCCGCGGTCGCCCTTTTTCGTCCACCTGCCACAATCGGCCGCTGGCCACGTCCAGGGCCGTGAGCCAGCCGCCGAAGCAACCTCCCGTGTCCAGGCACTTGAGATAGCCGAGATCGAGGATCTCGGGCTGAGGCGTGTGGCCGACGATGGCGACCTTGCCGGAGCAATGCGGCGACGGCGGAACGTAATCCCGTAACGACAGCCAGCGCAGCGTTTGGATGTCCAGCCGGTCGAGCGGTACTTGGGGTTGGTAGTTGGCATGGACGAAGAAATGCCGCTCGGTCTCGAAATAGGTACGGCACGATTCCAGGAACGCGAAATGGCTGCGAGGGATCAAGTCGATCCGTCCGGTCGAGCCGTAAGAATCCAGGCAGGCCAGGCCGCCGCAGTTGATCCAGAAGCGGAAATCCGCGCCTCCATCCCTCGCTCCCAGCATCATTTCTTCGTGATTGCCCAGGATCGGAACAAGATGGCACCGGTCGCTCAGGCTGATCAGTTGTTCGATGACGCCTTTGCTGTCGATGCCACGATCCACAAAGTCACCCAGCGGCACAAGCACGTCGTCCGGCTGCGGAGCGATCCATTCGAGCAGCTTCGCCAGAGCCGTCGAACAACCGTGGATGTCTCCGATGGCGATAGTGCGTGGCACCGCGCGTGTGCGGGAAAACGAGCTGATAGTCATTTTGCACCGACGGCAAGGACTTGGGGCGGCTCTCGACGAACTCCGCGCAGACCCGAAGCGGACTCGGCAGCCGGAATTCCTCGTTACTGTTTCTTCGCGCCAATGCACCACAGGTGCTTGTCCGTGCGGAGAAACAGTTGCCCGTCGCTCGGGGCGATAGACGCGTTGGAGGGTTCGCCGAGGGAGTTGACGGCGACGAGTTCGAACTGTGGGCCGGCGCGGAAGATGAAGCACTCGCCACCCTGGGTCATCGTATAGCACAGTCCGTCGGCAATCATTACCGAGGACCAGTTCGTGGCCCGCGAGCCGTCTCCCCTCAGCCGCTGTTCCCACTCGAGTTCGCCGGTTTGCAGGTCGAAACATTCGGCTATCCCCGGATCGTTGTGGATGAAGATCAAGCCGTTGTGAATCGCGCCCGAGCCAATGCGTTGCTTGGTGCGAGGGTGCCGCCAGAGCCGGTTCTCCATCGTCACGTCGCCGCTGCCGCCCGTCTTTACGGCCACGGACATGCCATTGAAGCCGCCCATGGCGACGACAACGCCGCCGGCAAAGACGGGGGAGGTGTAGACCAGCGAATTGAGACCGCCGCACGTCCACCGCTGCCGGCCGGTAGCCGCATCGAACGAGCAGACCCGGAACGGAAAACTGACGACCAGTTCGCTGTGGTCGTCGAGTTCGCAAATCAACGGGGTGCTCCACGATCCATAGTAGTCGGCGTTGGAGAACTTCGCTTCCGCAGTTCCCTGCCGGTTGATGGGTTCGTCGTGCCGCCAGGCGGTCTCGCCGGTGGTCTTGTTGACGGCGATCAGAAACGACCGCTCGCCGGGGCCGAAATGCAGGAAGCACAAATCGCCGTGCAGGACCGGTGACGAGCCGTAGCCCCAGATGTGCCGCTGCAGGCCCAGATCGCGCTTCCACAGCAGCTTGCCTTGCAGATCGTAGCAGAACACGCCGGCCGACCCGAACCATGCCACGACCCGTTCGCCGTCCGTAACGGGCGAGGCGGAGCACATCGGGTTGGTGCCGTGAGTCGGTTCCTTGTCGTGCCACACAGTCCCTTCCTGCCACAGCAGGCGGCCGTCTTGGCGGTCGAAGCACATCAACGTGCGCCGACCTTCTCGTTCCAGCGCCTGCGTAACGAAGACACGGTCCTTCCAAACAATGGGCGTCGAGTTGCCGCGCTCGGGCAGCGCTACTGTCCAGGCAACGTTTTCGGTTCTGCTCCAGGCGGTGGGAAGCCCGCGCTCCGCGCAAGTTCCGTCTCCGCGGGGCCCGCGCCACGCCGGCCAGTCTTCGGCGATCACGCCCCCGCAAGAGGAAAATAGCATCAAAAGTGAAAGCAGGCGGAAATACGGAGAAGGTGCTGTCATCGTGAGCCTCGATTGTGAGCCAGATGCACGGTGTCCGGGACGACGCCCTAATATACCGGCCAGAGAGCCAGTTCGACAATCTTCAAGAAAGGAGAAAAACCAACCGGCCAAATTCCGCTTCGGCGACCGGATTTCTTGACGGTCCACCCATCTTGTGCATTGCCGTCTTCTAGGAGGCGTCAAGAATAAAGTAGAGTTCGTCAGCACGTGGGCAACCGATCCGAGAAACCAGGAAGTGGTTGCCGAGGCTGACCTAACGAAGGCTCGCCATCTTCAGGAAGTGCTGATGGTTGAGGCTATGGCCTCACGAACCATCCTTCTGTTAAATGCACTCGATGAGACGTTGCGAGCCTTCGGCGTTTCTTGACCTTGTGCTGGTGTTGCCCCGCGAGAAATTGCCGTCTTGGTCCGGGCGGCAGTACTTATCACGGCGCGGGCAATTCCCGTCCCATCGCGCACCACCACGGCGGTTTCTCGACGTGATGCGGGATATGCAGCGCGATCTGGACACGGTGTCGGCGACTTGGGTGCAACGGTTTCCGAATCTGGAGATCGCGTACTTGACCTGCGACGGCGTTCGACAATTTACGGGATTGGGCCGCACTTTACCGACGGCGTGCATCCGGCGACCAAGGCTTTGGACATTGCGTGGACAACTACTGGCAATACCTCAGCCACGGCAGCGTTGCCGAGCCGTGGCTGTTCGCTCCGCGATCACGATGATCGACACCCCTGAACGCGGACTTGTTTGCCCACACGAAGGGCAGCCGCGTTACGGATTATTTTCGGAACGTTCTCCTTCGCGGTCCTGCGGTTGCGCTTCAGTTTCCGTTTCGTTGCGGTCCTCCTGACCCGAGGACTCGGTACGCTCCGGTGCTTCTTCATACCGGTAGCGCGTCCTCGCCGGCCAATTGCCGACGGTCATCTCCATGTTCCGCAAATCTCGCCGCGAAACCTGGACCGCGATCTGGGTGCCGGGCTCGAGGGTGGAGATGATCTGGCTGAGATGAGCCGGCGACCGGACGCGCTCGCCGTTGACGGCCACGATCCAGTCGCCCGATCGAAGGCCGACTTGATCTGCGGTGCTGCCTACCTCGACGCCGTCCACCACCGCATGCTGGTCGTACCGCGCGTCGAGATACACACCGAGCCACCCGCGGGTTCGCCGGGTGGGACTCTGGTCATCGTAGTCAAAGGGGCGGAAACCGCGTTGCTCGCGTCCCACGACATAAATGGTCTGTCTCCCGCCGTCTCGAGAGATTACCACGGGAAGCCTCGCTCCCGGTTGCAGATTGGCGAATATCCGCTGGAATTCAGCGGCCGTCGTCACCGGAACTCCGTTCACCGACGTGATCAGATCTCCGTGACGCAGCCCCAGTTGCGGCCAGAAACTTCCCGGCACGATGCGCGAGACCATTAAGCCGCCGTCGGCGGGAGCGAAATCCAGCCCGAACGCTTCGGCGCTCGCGGTCCCCGCACCCATCGGTCCCAATACCGTTCCTTGCTGTCCTTGCTGCTGGAGTCCTTGCTGCTGGACGCCGCCAAGATTCGCATCCGAGCCGGTGCGGGAGCCGGGGAGAACCTGATTTTGTTCGATTCGCGTCCCGGAACGAGCCGCCTCTTCCCTCTCGGTCATGCGGCGCTGCGTGTCCTCGGTCGGCGAACGGATTCCGCCGTCGGCCTGGTCGATCCTCGTCCGCGTGCCGTCGGGCTGCGTGCCCGCTGCAGCGCCCGGCTGTCGGGGGCCGGTTACTCCTGGGGCCGGCGCTACCGGTCCCGTCGTCCCCGCGCCCGCCGGAGCCGTCCCAGCGCCCGCCGGAGCCGTCCCAGCGCCCGCCGGAGCCTGCGCAGCGCCCGCCGGAGTCGTCCCAGCGCCCGCCGGAGTCGTCCCCGCGCCCGCCGGACCGGCGTCTGCACCGGCTGCCCCAGCTGGCGTCGTCCCTGCACCGGCTGCCGTCGTCCCTGATCCGGCGGCCGTCGTCCCTGCACCGGCTGCCGCGCCGCCAACCGCCCCGGTCCCGCTCGTCCCTGCACCTGTTGCCCCGGAGGCAGCTGCGCCGCTTCCGCCTGTTCCGGCCCCGCCTGTTCCAGCTCCACCTCCACCGCCGCCTGTTTGCGCCGCAACCTGGAGGCACAAAGCCCCAATCATGGCCGCAGCAACGAAAATGCTCGTCCTCATGTTTCGCCCCTTTATATGACTGTTTGGGTAGTCTTCTGCCGAAGGACCTCGTCGGGCTTTCCGCAGACACGCCTCGCATTATTCAAGCCGCAAATTCTGTGCCAGGTGGCCGGGCCGGGTGGATATGTACGCGACTGGTGCGATGAGGTGCGAATCACTGTGAGCCGTTCGTTCGTTGGACGTTCCGCGTGAACTGCGGAATAGACAACATGCAGGTCCCGTAGAATGTCCGACGTTGTTCGACAAGCACCGCAGCAGGCTGCAAAGACTCAGCTGGCTTTGGGGCAAGCACGCTGGATGTTGAGAAACCAGTGATCGTGGTCGCGAAGCGGCGTCAGCGTTTCGTCGCATGCATCCCGGTTCTCCCCCCGCGGAGTTTCGGGCTACATGGAGTCGGGGAGAGAGGCTGCCGGAATTGCAGCCAGGCAGCCTGGATTTCTTCCTGATCGAGCGGTATTGCCTTGTCCGTTCCCGTGGCACGTTTTGCGCCGCCCTAGGAATCCCCGGGCATCGCGGCGATAGAAAAACCGTGCCGAGATCGCTCTTCCCTGAGCGACCTCGGCAAACTTCCGTGGCTTCCGGCCCCGCACGCCTCCATCGAGACTTCTCCTCAAGCCCACTTTTGTGCCGACGACGTCCCATCACTGTGACACATCGCGCCGCAGCGCCGCGGTTAGTGGGCCGATCAGGATTTACGCCAGCCCTGGCGGCTCGCAAATCTTATCGTGTCATTGCCTCGATGGTGAGCCAGAAAAAACCTATCGCCGGATAAGGAAAAGCAGCAGCAGCAACTCAGGAGCCCGAAGTACGCCCTCGGCACGATCCCTATGCGGCTTGTGCGCTTTTAAAGCCGCCTCTTCATCTCTTCGGAAGGCGTCTCTCCAGAAGGTGTCGGCGAATTGTTATGCGAAAGTGGTTTCGAAGGATCGAGTTCCTCTTCGCCTAGTTCACCCGTGCCCCGCGACGGATCGGTTTGGATTTCCGGCGGCGGGGTCATCGGCAAGCGGCCATGCTCGCTCTGACGAGGAACTGATTCGGGACGCCCCTCTCCCTCTGCCGCCGCTCCCGTTGTACCAGGGCGATGTCCGCTCGTCATCACAAACTCTCCTTGTCTGGGTTCAACAATTCATAGGTTGCACATCGCCACCGACGAGGGCTGCAAGGCCCAAAACGACAGCGAAGGACGTCTCGCCGAAGATCGTAGAACTCGGGCGGGCGTTCCGCGTCAGCCGCCCGTCATGGCCTGCAGGTTCACCTCCTGAGCCAGTTCGCTCAGTTTCTCATCCGTTTCCTTCTCCTCTCGAAGGTTCTCCTTCAGGAGTTCTGCGGCCTCCTCGAATCCCAACTGTTCCGCCCAAGTGCACAGCGTGCCGTAGGTGGCGATCTCGTAGTGTTCCACCTTTTGGGCGCCGGCGATGAGCATTGCATCGAGCACCTCCGGATCTTCGGCCTGCTCGATCATCCCTTCGCCTTCCTCGATAATGCCGGCGATCCCCGCACAATGCTTTCCGCGCGGGTTCTCGTCAATCGAGTGGAATACTCGCTCCAAACGTTCGATCTGACCTTTTGTTTGGTGCAAGTGCTCGTCGAAAGCTTCTTTGAGTTCTTCATGGGACGCCTTTTGCTTCATCGTACGCAATCCCTTCAGGATCTGCGTTTCGCCGTCTAGGATGTCGCGCAGTTCCGCCACAAAAGCGTCTTTTAAGTCGTGCGTTCCCATTTCATCTCCTTCGCAAAAAGAACCGTTCTTGACCCAACCACTGGATCAAATCTCGTTCTCCATAATCGCCGCAAGTTTTGTGCCGTCTATGCCGCACCCTCACTTCCTTGTTCTGGACGATCCATTGTGAGTTGCGGCTCTAAATGGTTCGACGCGTTCCCCGGCCGGCAAAGGAGATGTACAGCACCAGGACCACGATCGCTCCTAGGAGCGACATAATAAAGCCTGACGCTTGGAGAGGTTCTCCGCCGGTGAACAGGTAGGCGATAAAGCCGCCGACGAAAGAACCGACAATCCCCAGTAAGACCGTCATCGCAAGGCCGATCGCCTGCCGCCCGGGCACGAACAGCCGGGCGAGGAGCCCGCAAACGAGCCCAAACACCGTCCACACGATAATCGCCCAAATCCAACCCATGTTTCATCCTCCTCGTTAAAGCGAGTTTGATCGTAGAGCACCGAAAACGACCCGGTGCGTCCCATCTGCGGTTGCTGCGCAATGCAACTGCGGTGCCAATCTGCAGGTGAACGGCCGTGGAAGGGGCCGGATCATGCGACTGGCCGCGAGGCCGCCAGCGTGGCAGTTGGCCGGTCGCTTTGAACCACCCGCGGCTTTCTGCGGGCTGAGCCCTGTTGGCTGCTTATCTTCTGTGTTGGCTGCGTATATCAGGATCACCGCCCGACAGCGGATTGCCGTCGGGCGGTGAGCGATTGGTGCAATCCGGAAAAACCCGACCAAGGGTCTTCCGAGACGGCGGCCAATCGTTCCGGCACGGTTCCGACGTGATAGTCTTCCGGACGCAAGTTCGTCGTCAACTCGTCCCAATCCAGCGGCGTGGCCACGGTGGCGCCGGGACGGGCCCGCGTGGAATAGGACGCAATGGCGGTTGCCCCGCGAGCGTTCCGCAAGTAATCGACATAGATCTTCCCCGTTCGCTTGGCGTGAGCCGCGCTGGCAACGAAGTGGTCAGGCCAGCGCCTGGCAAGCCGTTCGGCCAGCGTGCGGGCGAACTGCTTTGCCTCGCTCCAGTCATGGCGGCGGACCAGCGGTACGACCACGTGCAATCCTTTGCCGCCGCTGGTTCGTACATAGCTCTCCAAATCCACCTTTTCTAGAATCACGCGCACCAGGTGAGCCGCTTCGACGACTGCGGGCCATTCGACGCCCGGGCCGGGATCCAGATCGATCACCAGTCGGTCGGGCCGATCGATTTTGTCTTTGCGGCTTCCCCACGGGTGGATCTCGAGCACGCCAAGTTGCACGAGTGCCACCAGTCCTGGCAGGTCGTCGATCATCACGTAGCGCTTATTTCCCGATTTCTGTTGTACCTCGACACTGTGGATCGTCTCCGACATGCTCTCGGTAACATATTTCTGGTAGAAGCATTCTTGATTGTGCCCTTCGGGACAGCGGACGAGCGACAGCGGCCGATCGGCAAGGTGGGGCAGAATCCAATCGGCCACGCGTTGGTAGTAGACGGCCAAATCGGCCTTCGCCACATTCTGCTCGGGGTAAAGAATCTTCTGGGGATGACTGATGAGGACTCCCGCCACGCGCACGCCGCCGCCGCCGCCGCCGCGATCTGGACTTTCCTTCGCCGAGCGGCGCACGGACGGGTTGGAGCCATCCTGGGGAGCACTGCTTTCGGTACTCTCCACCGCGCCAGCGGAACGGGAGCGGGTCTGTGCCGTGCTGCCTCGGTTGCGACCGCCGTGCGGCAGTTCGCGCCCTACATCTTCAGGATCTTTGTCTTCTCGCAGTCCCTGGAACGAGCCCTGGCGTAAGACGCCTTCGTTGGTCCATTGGGCGAATTTGACCTCGACGACCAGTTCGGGGCGGACCCAAGTAACGTCGCGCATTTCGGCGCCCCGCGGCACAGCCCCGACAGGCGGTTGGCGGACCTGTCGCGGGCGGAGTTTCTCAGCTACTTCCGCAAGCGACTCGGCGGTAAAGCCGGTTCCTACTCGTCCACAGTAGACCAGCCGCTGCCCAGCATCGTAGTATCCCAGCAGCAGGGCCCCGAAATGGAGCCGGGAACCTTGCGGCGGCGTAAACCCGATCACGACGAACTCCTGCCGCAGCAGGCACTTGGACTTGAGCCATTGTCGCGACCGTCCCGAAACATATCGCCCGTCCGCGCGCTTCGATACCAGGCCTTCGACGGCGAATCGACAGGCATGCCGGAACATCGCGTCGCCCTGGCCGCGAACATGATCGCTGAAGCGAAGCGTCTGGGCGTGCCCGTCGCGGTCGGCCAGCAGTGTTTGCAAGAATTGCTTGCGAGCTTCCAGCGGGCACTGGGTGAGATCGTATCCGTCACAATAGAGGACATCGAACGCAAAGTAGATATGGTCTTGGAATCTCCCCCGACGAAGTGAATTTTGCAAGGCCTGGAAATCGGTGGTCCCATCCGGCCCGATGATGACGGCTTCCCCATCCAGCACCAGCCGCCGGGGGCCGAGGCGGCCGATCGCTTCGGCCACGGCAGGCGAGCGGTCGGCCCATTCATTTCCTCCCCGCGTCAGCAAACGCACGTCGCCGCCGGATTTCACGGCGATCAACCGGTAACCGTCCAGCTTCAATTCGTGCAGCCAGCCGTCGCCGACGGGAGGCTGGCCGACGAGCGTCGGCAACTGCGGTTCCACGAACTCAGGAATCTGCCGCCGGCGCGCGCCGGGCAGATCGGCCGGTTTCCCGGCGGCGGGTGTTTCCGATTCGGCGTGGTCGGGTTCGGCCGTCGGCGGCAGCTCCTGCTCGGCCTGGCCGGCCGACCAGACGCGGTCCGCAGCAGCGGCGATCTGCTCCATGCTGCGGCCGGTTTCGACGCTGTGCACGAACTGCCGCACGTATTGATGTTCCCGGTCCGGCCGGGCTTGATCATCCTGTCGCTTGATCAACAGCCATTCGGTTTGACGACTGCCCCGCTGACGGGAGGATCGCACCAGCACCCACTCGCCGCCCAGCCGCTGGCCTTGGAGTCTGAACTTGAGCTTGCCGTTGCGGAGGTCTTGCTGCGGGTCGCCGAGCGGTTGCCAGCGGCCGTGATCGAACAGCATCACCGTTCCGCCGCCGTACTGACCCGCGGGAATCACCCCCTCGAAGCCGCCATATTCAATTGGATGATCCTCCACCTCGACGGCCAGCGATTTCACGGCGGGGTCGAGACTGGGACCTTTCGGCACCGCCCAACTCTTCAACACGCCGTCAAGTTCGAGCCGGAAATCGTAATGCAGGCGGCGAGCCGCATGACGCTGGACAACGAACGAGCGTCCCAAAGCCGGCGAGTCCGCTTTTCCCTGAGGCTCGGGCGTGCGGCGGAAGTCGCGTTTTTTCCGATATTCGGCGAGTACCATGAAAACGCGACCTCCGGCCGCACTCGCGGCTGGTTCGGAATCCAACCCGTTCGCCATGGGCTGAATTCCGGTGGACAACATGCGATGGCGGCGTCTGACCGGCGCGATTTGGACCGACGCGAACCGCTAGCGCGGCTGACGAGGGCGTTCCTCGCTCTGCATTTCCCGCCTCGCCGCTTCGGCACTGCGCTCAGCCACGGCCGTTGCCTTGCCTTTCACCTCCTGGATGTCGGGCATCTCCTCCTTCACCGCCTCGACGGCGCGAGCGGCGGTGCGCTGCACCGCCTCTCCCGCCCGTTGCGGGGTGAACCCCTGCTGTTGCATTTCGTCGGCCGCCGCCTCGACGGCCGCGCCGGCAGCGCGTTGGCCCCGCTGCAAGGCTTGTCGGCCCTGCCGCCGCACTTGGCGTTTGGCGTGATCCGCCGCTTCGCCCATCCAACGGTCCTCGCTCCGCGTCGGGGGAAGTGCCAAGCCGGCGATCAAGCCCAGTCCCAACACGGCGGCGCCGACGGCCAAAGGACTCTCGTCCAGGGCATGATCCAAGCGGTCCCGGGTATAGGCGTAGCCTTCTTGGACGCCGTGCCGTACTTGCTCCGCGCCGTGCTGGGCGCCCCGGCGCGTGCCCGACGCCATTTGCCGCACCTTCCGGCCGGCTTTCTCGCTCCAACCGCCGGTTGTCCGCCGGGTGCCGGATACGAACTGTTCGATGGACTCCGACGCTTTGCGCAACTGGTCCTTGGCCGACGAGCCTGCTTCGTTCAAGGCGTGGCTGATCCGCTCCAAGGCCGCTTTCGCCTTGTCGCTCCAAGACGCTTCGTCTTGCTCCGGCCAATCTTGCGACGAAGCGTAATGCGCCGCACCCAATCCGCGCCATTCACGACCGTAGGATTCGTCGTACGGCTCACCCGTCCGCGCATCGACGACGGATCCGCTGTGCTCGGGAAGGTCCGCCCAGCGGGAATGGATTTCTTCCCGCGTTCGTCCAGAGACGCCCACGAGCGTGCCTGCCAGCGTGCGCATCTTCTCTTTGATGGGCAATCCTTCGGTGGATAGCGTCGCTCGCATCTGGCCCACCGCTTTCCGTGCCCGCTCGCTCCAACTCGCTTCGTCCTCGTCTGCGGCGGACCACTCGTACTCGTCTTCCCAAGCGGCATACAGCGGATCGCCGGACCAGTCCTCATAGGACTCGTCCAGTTCCTCCGCCATGAACGCGTCACTGACTTCCGGCAGATCCTCATATCGCTTCCGCGGCCGGTGCCAATCCCGCTGCGGCGGCTCTTGCTCACCGTCGCCTTCCAGCAGCAGCCACGCCAAGCCGGCTCCGCACAGCAAAGCCGGAAGCGGATGTTGCTTTACCTTGTGGACAACCTCGTGCCCCACCTTTCGTATCGTCTGGCCATATTCTCCGGAAGTTTCGCCCGAAGACCGGAAGAACCCCAGGATTTCGTCCAACAGGTGTTTGGGGTGAAGCCGGTCGCCAATCTGGTCGAGCGTCTGATCCATTCGCGCCCGCGTATGATCAATGTCCTGCTCGAGTTTCCGTGAGCTGGTATATTCCGTTGTCGACTGTGTCATGATTTCACCTTTCTTTCCACCCATTCCTTGTCTTCTTGCAGCGAATGCATGGTACGTTCCGGGACCATGGATTCGTCCCGGAACGTACTGAGCGCCTTCTGGATCAGCACGTATCCCACCAGAGCGACGATCGCCCCGATCGTCAGCGGCGCGAGCCAGCCGGATGTCGCATGGCTCAGTCCGAAGGCGACGAGCATGACGTACAACGCGGCGGAGGCAGCCAGCAACAAAATGATCAGCCCGGCGTAGGCAACCATTCCGCCCGCCGCCAAGTAGATTCCGTTGCGAGTCAAGCGGGAAACCTTTTCGGAGGCTTCCGTCTTGGCCAAGGCAACTTCTTGACGAACCAGCAAGGTGAACTCATTGCGCAATTGACGCATCAATTCCGCCAGCGAAGGCGATCCGTTGGTGCGATGCGTGCGCTGACGTTCGGTTCTAGTATCGGATTCCGCGAGAGGCATAGTTCTCACTCCTATTGGTAGATTGTTCTGCTCGAGGCCGTTGGGGTTCGGCCCTCGACCTCGAGGCCTTCAAGAACCGGGCGATGCCCATGCCCGCCAGGAACATTCCGCCGAGAAACATTTCGGGACGCCGGCGGCCGAAGTCTTCCGCATCGTCAACTAGCCGCCGCCAGTCGGTGGTGCGCAAATAGTCCGAGGCCTCGTTCAGCCGGTCGGCGGCTATTCCGGCATAGTCCGCCAAGCGATGGTCCTGTTCCTCGTGCAACTGGTTGGCAGCCGTGCGCACCGCCTGACTGAAGTGCGACAATTCGTCGGCCGCCCATGCCTTCTGCTGATCAACGGCCTCCACACCTCTTCGCCGCAGTTCTTGCGCTGCTTCGGCGCCGCTTTGTTGAACTCGCTCGCCGGCCTCGCGAGCCGCATCCGCCGCTTCGTGGGCGACCTGACTCACCTTCTGCCGCACATCGGCGGCGGCTCGCTCGGTCGCGTCCTTCATCTCGTGGATCTGTTGCTTCGCCTGTTCCCGCTGCTCGGCGGCGGGCGACTGGGCGGAGTCCGCCTGCGGCAGGCTCCTCGTCTCGTGAGCCAGAGGTCCTGCTGCCGCGGACTTGAAGGACTGCTCTTGCGGCTCGGCCTGAGCTTGATGTGGTTCGACGAATGGTCGAGCGGCATCCGTTTGGGCCGGCCTCGCGCCCTGGACCGGTTCCGATCCTGTTCTGCATTGTTCCGCCATTGAACTTGCCCCCTTCTACTATCGGTTCTCTTGCGCGCCTCATCAGGCGCGTCGGTTTTCCGTCCACGGACCCCAGTCTCTGCAGGTCGCGTGCCAAAGACCACCGTTCGCCGGCACCCGCTCTGCCGCTCGTTGGCGGCTTTCGTAGCATGGCTCTGCGAGCCGTACCGTCCGCCCCTGCACGGCCCGGTGCACCATGCTACTTTGGTTTCAACCCGGCCGCCGCCTTAGGTGCCGCGCGAGCGCCGAGGATTCGCCATGGCCGCTTCCTGCTTGTCTCTGTCCTGTCTGGGCGCCCCCTTTTCCGCACGCTGTGCGTCGGACGAAGCGCCCACCCGCTCTTTGTGCTCGATCACGCGCAGGGCGCCCGGAACCGGTTCGATCGCGTGCCCCTGCTGGTGAGCCCAAACCTGCGTCAGCTCGGCTCCGAAGAAGAAAATGATGGCCGAGTAATAAATCCACACCAGGACGAGGACCAGTGAACCGGCTTGCCCGTAGGCGGAACTCATGTCCTTGCTGCCAAGATAGAGTCCGATGAGGAACTTGCCAACGGTAAACAGAAAGCCCGTCATCAGGGCGCCAATCCAGGTCACTTTCCAGGGCACGTTCGCATCCGGAAGGACTTTGAACATGGCTGCAAAAAGAACCGTGACCAAAAGGAACGTGGTACCCTCGCTGATGGCATAGCTCGCGGCTTGCCCCACTCCGATCATGCTGGACAGCCACTGGCCGACGACCCCGATCGCCGTCGTCATTGCCACCGATGCCAATAACAAGACGGCAATGGTTAAAATCA